>Ga0193725_1000006_pt1 | contig 91193 bp, 83 predicted proteins | sample H2a2metaG_FD_143058 | JGI IMG/M metagenome (GOLD analysis project Ga0193725, IMG submission 143058) | Soil microbial communities from a riparian zone of the East river system, Colorado, United States - H2a2 | ecosystem: Environmental > Terrestrial > Soil > Riparian zone | place: USA: East River... | reverse complement strand
GCTCGTCGGCCTGCTGATCTACTCGATCACCCGCCTCGTGCGCTGAGTCGAACGACGGGGAGCGAGCGCCAGCCTTTCCAGTCCGTCGGTGCATCCACGAGTCGCACCATGGGACGTCCATCGACGGTGAGTTGTTTTATTTCCGACCGTCGGGCCATCCGCCCGTCCGGCCGTCGTGTTGCCCACGCGCGTTGCAGCCCGCCCGCGAACCGCGCCGCAGCCGCAGCGTCGTCCCACACGCTGTACCACACGAGGACGTCGCTCTTGGGCCCGAGCACCTGATAGCGGTCGCCATCCCACCCCGTCGCGAGGGTCGCCGCTTCGGTCTCGTTTCCCAATAGCTGCTGGAACAGGAGCCGCGTTTCGAACTCGCCCAGGTTGTCTTCCCACTGTACGGTATCCGGCTCGCCCGACGCAAAGGTCATGTCGGTCGGCTCGTCGTGTGCGGCGTAGCGTTCGGGGTGCAGGATCTGTTCGGTCGATCGCGGCATCGAGTCGAGCACCGAACGGCCGAAGTACTTGCGCCGGAACCAGACGATGAAGTCGGCGCCGCCGAGGTACGGAAACACGAGCCCTTCCCGCAGCCATAGCGGCGCTCGCGCGAACTCCTTCATTTGCGCCTGCTGCGCGGCCATCGCCGCGCGCTGCTTCCAGAACCAGCCCAACGGGAACGTGTCCGGTTTCTGCTCCGGCATCAGGACGGGAATCTGTGCGACCGTCGCCTGACCCTCGAGGATCGCCTGCGCCGCGGAGCGCCGGTCGTTGGCGTGCCGTTGCGTGATGATCGAATCGAGACGGACGTACTGATCCTGCAAGGCATGGACCAGCTCGTGGGACACGACGATGCGCAGTTGAAACGGCTCGATATCGGCGGGGATGTACAACGCATTCGAATCGGGGTCGTAGTAGCCCGCGATTTGCTCGGTGAGCAAGTCGATCATCGTAGGCCGGAGCTCGAGCGAATCAGGAATCAAGGCAAACAGCCGGAGCGCCGATTGCAGGCCGGCGAGGTCGGCAGGCGGCAGGTCCTCGTCGAACTTGTGGATGACGTAGTCGCGAACCTGCGCCCGGCTGCGGCGGAGCACCAGCGGCTCGCGCTTGAACGGGAGTCCGGCGGCTTGCGCGACCACGGGCATCATCCGGTGCACCATGTCCTTCAGCTCGGCTTCGCCCTGCACCGCCTGCGCACGCTCGCGGCAGCCCAGGGTCAGGAGGATGACTATGGCGCCGGCGAGCCGCGTCAGCCGGTCCACTCGATCCCTTTCCCGACCGCTTGGCCGACGACACGCGCGACTTCCTTGCCCGTGACGACGAGTCCCTGGCGCTCGAGCTCGGCACGCAGGCGCCGGTCGAGATCTACGCGCTGGTCTTCCAACGACGGGGGGCGAGGTGAAGCGGCGGCAGGGGGCGGCGATGTTTCTGCCGCCGCCTCTTTCGCCGCCTTTCGCCGCCCTTCGCCGCCTCCGAGCATTTCCTCGATCTCTTCCCCAAATCGTTGCAACACGGTCGCCAGATCCGGCATCGGCTCTTCGGGGGTCGTGCCTTCTTCCTCCGTCAGGCCACGGCGAATCATCGCTTCGACCTTCTTGCGGTCGCGGATCAGCTTGTCGAGCTCCGGAGACACGCGGGCCATCGCCTGCGCGTGCGCGCAGGCCTCGTCGAGCACGTCGATCGCCTTGTCGGGGCGTGCGCGATCGGGCACGAAGCGGTCGGTCAGGACGATCGCCGCCTTGAGCGCGTCATCCGAAATCGCGACGGCGTGATGGCGTTCGAGCCGCGGCCGGCGGGCCACCAGAACCTCCCACGTCTGGATCGCATCCAGCTCCTCGATGGTGACCGGCTGAAAGCGGCGCTCGAGCGCGGGATCGGTCTTGATCCACTTGTTGTATTCCTCGCCCGTCGTCGCACCGATGACGCGAATGTCGCCGCGGACGAGCGCGGGCTTCAGCATGTTGGCGGCGTCCATTGCCGCCCCCATCGCCGTGCCTTGTCCAATCAGGTTGTGCAGCTCGTCGACGAAGAGGATGAGATTGCGGTCGGCTTGCAGCGCCTGCACGAGACGGCGGATCCGGTCTTCGTACTGCCCCCGGAACGATGTGCCCGCGAGCATCGAGACGTGGTCCAGGCCCAGGAGGCGGGCATCCTTGAGGGCGGGCGGCACCTCGCCGGACGCAATGCGTTGCGCCAGACCTTCCACGATCGCGGTCTTGCCGACGCCTGCCTTCCCGACGAGCGCCGCATTGTTCTTCCCTTGCCGCAGCAGGATATCCACGACGCGGGAGATCTCGGCGTCGCGGCACCGCACCGGCTCGAGGTCGCCGCGGCGCGCCTGCGCCGTGATATCGATGCCCACGCGCTCCAGCACGTCGCCGGAATCGAAGAATCCTTCGAAGGGGTTCCCCATCTATCAGTCGCCTTTGAGAAAATGCCCGTACCAGGCAATGATCGCATCACCGAACACGAACGCCACGACCGCACCGACAGCGAGAAATACCCCGAACGGCACCAGTCGCTTCTTCTTGATCGACAGCGGGATAAAAATGAGCGAGCCGAGCGCCGCGCCGGCGAATACGGTGAGCAGCACGCCGCGCCATCCGACGAAGCTGCCGACCATCGCCATCATTTTTACGTCACCGCCGCCCATCGCTTCTTCTTTGAACACCCACGTCCCCGCCGTCCCGACCAGCCAGAGCAAGACAAAACCAACCGCGGCACCGAGCAATGCTTGCAGGAAGCCGTCGACCCCGCCGCCGAGGGCGAGCAACAGGCCGATCACGAGCCCGCCCCACGTGAACTCGTCCGGGATGATGTAGTGGCGCGCGTCCGTGATCGCGATGCCGAGCAGCAGCGTGCCGAACAGGGCGGCCGCGACGGCGTGCAACGTCATGCCATACGCCAACAGCGACACGCCGAACAGCACGCCGACCAGTGCCTCGATGAGGGGATACTGCCTGGAGATCGGCTTGTGGCACCAGCGGCATTTGCCACGGAGCCACAGCCAGGAAAAGACGGGGATATTGTCGCGCCAGGCGATGGGCTGTTTGCAGTTCGGACACGTCGAGCGCGGCCGCATGAGCGATTGGTCGCGCGGCAGCCGCAGGATGCAGACGTTGAGGAAGCTGCCGACGCAAAGGCCGAGCAGTACCACGCCGACGACGATGACGATATCAGTGCCCACGCAGGACCTCGTAGAGCAGGATCCCCGCCGCCACGGCGACGTTGAGCGACTCGGCGCCGCGCGCCAGTGGGATCGCGACGCGCTGCGCCGCGATGGCGTTGAGCTGCGGGCGGATTCCCGCTCCTTCGTTGCCGACGATCACCGCAATGAGCTCCTCAGGAGACGTCCTGGAATCGAGCGCGCGGGAGAGCGGCACGCCGTCCGCTGCGGCCGCCCACAATGTGATGCGGCGGTCGCGCGCCCACGTGATGAACGGCCCATCGTCGAGCTGCACGACGGGGTGCCGGAACGTCGCCCCCATCGCCGCGCGCAATGCTTTCGGGTTCATCGGGTCGGCGCTGCCGCGCAGCAAGAGACTCGCCGATGCACCGAGTGCGTGCGCCGTCCGGATCAACGTGCCGACGTTGCCGGGATCCTGCACGCCGTCCACCACGAGCAAGGGCCCCGCGGCGATATCCGTCAACGCCCACGTGCGGGGCTGCACGATCGCAAGGATCCCCTGCGGCGTGTCGGTGCCCGCGAGAGCGCCGAACGCGCGTGCGCCGATTTCTTCCACCGCGACCGCGTGACTGGCGAGCTCGGCCGTCAGCGCCTGGCCTCGCGTCGTGCGAGCGAGCTCGGGAGACACGAGCGCGCCTTTGAACTCGAGGCCGGCTGCCAGTGCTTCCTCGACCAGCCGCACGCCCTCTAGGACGGCCAGCCCGCGGCGCCCGCGCGCCTTGCGGCGTTGGAGATCGCGCACGGTCGACTGCAGATTACTGCGAATGTGTGTCCTCGTGCTGGTCACAGGTGCCCCTAAGATTGCGCGCGCGCTTGCTTTCGCCAAGGCACGCCCCGGGGATTCATGAGAATCGCGCTCACCATTGCGGGATCGGATTCCGGGGGCGCGGCCGGCATACAGGCCGATCTCAAGACGTTCCATCAGTTCGGCGTCTACGGAACCAGCGCGATCACCGCGGTCACCGCGCAGAACACGCTCGGGGTGTCTGCATGGCAGGCGCTGCCCGCCGCGCTCGTGGCGAAGCAGATCGATGCAGTTGCGGACGACCTGTTTCCCGCCGCCGTGAAGAGCGGGATGCTCGGCTCCGCGGAGATCGTAGAGATCGTAGCGGATTGCATCGACAAACGGCAGCTCCGGAACTACGTGCTGGATCCTGTGATGGTTGCGACATCGGGCGACCGGCTGCTCGATCGCAATGCGGAAGCACTGATCACGCGCTGGCTGGTGCCAGTTGCGCGTCTCGTCACTCCGAATCTGAACGAAGCGGAAATCCTCGTCGGAGCCGAAGTGCGGACGCCGGAGCAGATGGAGGCAGCGGGCCGCATGCTCGTGACCATGGGCGCCCACGCCGCGCTGGTCAAAGGCGGACATCTGGCCGACGCCCATACCGTCGTCGATGTGTTGGTACACAGCAACGGCCCGACCCGGCGCTTCACGCACGAGCGCATCGACACGACATCGACCCACGGAACCGGCTGCACCCTCTCGGCGGCGGTCACCGCCGGGCTCGCGCTCGGTCGCCCGCTCGAGCAAGCGGTGACCGACGCGCTCGACTTTGTCCATCGCGCGATCGCTGCGGCACCGGGACTCGGAAACAGCAAGGGGCACGGGCCACTGAACCACTTCGTGCCCGCGCCCCCCAGACCACCGACCGAAGGTCTCTAGCTTACGGATTCCACCAGTACGTCGCCTTGATCATGAAGATGTTCTCGGCCGGCGCGCGCAGCATGCCGCGCATCGACGGGCCGAGCCTGAAGTCCCCGTTGTCGTCGGCAGCCGAGCGGCTCTGCGTCCAGACGAAGTACAGCGTCGAACCCGGCATGTATTCCCAGCGAAGCACGGCGTTGCCGCGCAGTGATTTGAAGTTGAAACTCTGGTTGCCGAACGACATCGGCTGCGCCGGGCCGCCCGGGCCGTCGGGATCTACGGTGTACGAGTTCGTCGAATCGACGTACGCGATCGTCGAGCCGTTGTCGCGGCCGTAGCGGATGAACGACGCGCTGCGCGGCCGGGCGAGCTCGCGGTAGTAGTCGTAACGCCCCGCTGAAATCAGCGGCTGCGCGTAGAGCTGCAGCGAAAGCGTCGGGCTGTACGTCCAGTTGAGACGAATGGCCGCCGACAATTCCGTCTGACTGAGCCCACCGAAGACGTAGTGCGTGTCGAAGGTGTTGGGCGCCCCACCGGTCGAGTCGGGAATCGCGGTGATGTACTGATAGGGCTGGGTCTGTTTGTACAGGTTTGGTCCCACGCTGACCGAGACGTTGGGAGCGGGCCGGTATTGCATGTTGAGGTAGGTGGCCCACTCTACGTCCTGTGACGAGCGGAAGTACGTGAACGCGCCCCCGTTCAGGGTGAGCGATTTGCGGCTGTCCGAACCCAGGTCGAGTCCGAACTGATATCCCGGCGGCAGCAGCAGCAACGGTCCGCCGCGCGTGCGGCGATTGTCGACCGTCCACGGATTGTACGCGACGTTCCAGTTGATCCAGTAGTAATTGTGGAACTGCACGTACCCGAAGTTGAACCCGCCCGACCAGTTGATATTGCCGTCCCAGTCGTAGTTCCGGAACAGCGCGCCACCGGTCTCGGCATAGCGGAACAGCTTGCCGGGCTTGCTCCAGGTACGGCCGCCGCCGAGGTGCATGTTGACGACGCCCGTGCGCGACAGGAAGCCGACATCGTTGACGTCGAAGCCCGGGGAGATCACGCCAAAGGCAGAGTTCACGAAAACGTTGCCGCGCTGTTTCGCGAGCGTGAAGCGTGCAGCCATGCCGTTGAGCGAGGTGGCGGTGGTATCGACACCCGCGCTGAGTGCATCCGGCCGTTGGAAGTAATGGACCGAATTGCGCTGCACGGAACTCATACGCGCCGGTGTGCCGGCGATGCGTGAACCGGCGACCCACGCGGTGGTTACCCATGTCTTCGCGGTGTCCAGGAAGATCCAGCCGTCGGCTCCCAGCGTCGTGGAGTTGTTGTTGCGGAAATCACGCAACGCGGCATCATCAAACGCGCGGCCCGCGAACGTGGTCATGAATCCGAGCCCCTGCCGGCCTTTGTCGAACTCTTTCTGCGCGCGGTACGCGCCGTACGTGGCGAGCGGCTCGATTTCCTGACCCCAGCGCGCGCCGAGGCTGTCCTGCAGTGTGGCGCGCTCGCGGGCCGTGATGGCAGTCAGGCCACCGACGTTCCAGGTGCCGGCGACTTTGCCGGTGAGCTTGAGCGCGCCAAGGATATGCGCTCCGTCGGGTCCGCCCACATACCCCTTATCCGGCGCGCCGGGTAATCCAAGCGAACGCCCGATACGCCGGCTATAGAAGAAGCTCGGTCCAGACCAATTGAATCCCCAGAAGTTGCTCTGTCCGCTCTGCCCGAACTCGAAAATGGACGAGCCTTCGACAAAGAAGGGCCGGCGCTCATTGAAGAATGTCTCGCGGTCGCTCAGGTTCACGATGGCGGGGTCGACTTCGACCTGGCCGAAATCAGGGTTGACGGTGGCGTTCAAGGTCAGATTCGAGCCGAGGCCGATCTTCGCGTCGACGCCGAACCCGGGGTCGAACTTCGATCCGTCGTTGAAAGGATCACCGAAGGTATGCGGCGTGAACGCGGCGCGCGTGGTCGCGTAGGGCATGATTTCCAGCCGCCGCGGCGGCTCGATGCGCTCGATTCCCACGAGATCGGGAAAGCGCGATACGAAGCCCCGGCCGTCCCGCGGCGTGTAGGCGATGTAGTCGAACTCGTTCTTGCGTGCGATGTCGCGCCGGAAATTGATGCCCCAGACGTACTGGCTTTGCTTGACGAAGCGCAGCTGCGAGTAGGGAATGCGGATCTCCGCGGTCCATCCCTGCGAGTCCCGCGTGACCTTCCCTTCCCATACGCCGTCCCAGGTGTCGTCGTCCCAGTCGTCGTTGAAGAGGGTGCCGTCGTACAGAGTGCCGGCCGCACTGATCCCGAAGTAGAAGCCGCTCCGCTTGTCGTGATAGGGGTCGATGTAGACCTGGAAGCGGTCGGAGCTGGTGCCCTGATCGCGGCGGGCGAGACGCGCGACGATCGAGTCGGGATGCGAGTCGTAGAGCCGGGCGCCGATGTAGAGCGCCGCATCGTCATACGCGACGTAAACGACGGTACTCTCTGTCGGCACCGCCCCCTGGGTGGGATCACGCTGCGTGAATCCGGTGAGCCGCTCGGCCGTCTGCCAGAGCGGCTCGCGCAGCAGACCGTCGATCGCGACCGCCTGACCGCCGCCCAGGCGAATGGCGCGGACCTGTTGCGGCGCGGGAGGTGCTGGAGGCGGAGAATCGACGACAACGAGCGGCGGATGACTTCCCGCCAGGGCCAGGAGCAGCTGGAGCATCGTCGGCATAGGCGTCCGGGAGCTGAGGGTGAAGGTGAACCCCGGTCGCGAACGCTGACGGCGAGCGCGCGGCGGTTATTGGTTGATATGACAGACGCTGTTCCAAAAGGGTTGCAAATCGAACGTCAGGATTGCATCAGGGCGGGTAGGAGCGCGGCTATTTGATCCGCTGGAGCACTCCCTTCACGACCACCGCGACCTTCCGGGCCACCTGCTCGCTCACAGCCAGCACCTCCTCGTGCGAGAGCGCCTCGCCCGTAATACCGGCCCCGGGGTTCGTAATAATGGAAAAGCCCAGACAGCGCAGGCCGCGCGACCGGGCGACCAGCACCTCCGGAACCGTCGACATCCCGACCGCATCGGCGCCGAGCCGTTCGAGCATGCGGACCTCGGAGGGTGTCTCGTAGGAGGGACCAAGCAGGGCGACGTACACGCCCTCCTCCATGGGAATGCGGGAGTCGCGGGCAACCTGGCGTGCCAGAGTGCGTAGTTCCTGGTCGTAAGGCGCATGCATGATCGGAAAGCGCTCCTCACCGGGCTCTGGTTGTCCGATCAACGGGTTGCGCCACATGAGATTGATGTGGTCGGCGATGAGCATCAGGGTCCCGCCCGGAAAGGTCCGGCGCACGCCGCCGGCCGCATTCGTGACGATCAGGACCTCGACGCCGAGCTCCGCAAAGACGCGAGCCGGTAAACCCGCGACTGCGGCTGGATGCCCTTCGTACAAATGAAAGCGGCCGGCCTGCACGACGACCGGCACCCCTTCGAGCGTCCCGGCGACCAGCTCGCCTTTGTGGCCTGCGACCCCCGGCTCCGGGAAGCCGGGGATGGAGCGGTATGGAATACGGATCGGATCGGCGACTTCATCGGCGAGAAAACCCAGCCCTGAGCCGAGGACGATCGCGACTCGGGGTTTCAGCTTGCCGAGGCGTTTGGCGACCGCCTCGGTGGCCTTCATCATAAGAGAATGCCTGCGAGGGTGGCCGAGAGAAAGTTCGCGAGCGTACCGGCAATCATCGCCCGGAATCCGAGTCGCGCGAGATCGTGCTTGCGCTCGGGCGCCAGGGCGCCGATGCCGCCGATTTGAATTCCCACCGAGCTGAGATTCGCAAAGCCGCAGAGCGCGAACGTCGCGATCGTGAAGGAAACGGGATCGAGACTGCCCTTCATCGGGCCGAGATGCGCGTAGGCGATGAACTCGTTGAGCACCATGCGCTCGCCCAGCAGCGAGCCCACCGTCCCGCTGTCGTGCCACGGGACCCCCATTACCCACGCGATGGGGCGGAAAATCCACCCGAGCACCGTCTGCAGCGTTTCCGGGAACCAAGGCAGCACGCCATGAATCGCGCCGAACAGGCCATTCACCAGTGCGATGAGCGCGATGAAGGAGACGAGCATCGCGATGACGTTGAGCATGAGGTGCAGCCCTTCGCTCGTGCCGCGGGCCGCCGCGTCGAGGACGTTCACGTCGGTGCGCGGGATCGCCACCTTGACCCCGCCCAGCGTTTCCGGGACTTCGGTCTCGGGCTCGATGATCTTCGCCATCATGATCGTGCCGGGCGCGGTCATGATGACCGCTGTGAGCAGGTGTCGCGCTTCAATCCCGAACGCGATGTAGGCGGCCATGATCGAACCGGACACGTGCGCCATCCCCGCCGTCATGACGGTCATCAGCTCGGAGCGGGTCATGCGCGGCAGGAACGGCCGGATGGTCAGCGGGGCCTCGGTCTGTCCCATGAAAATCGACGCCGCGACGTTGAGACTTTCCGCTCCGCTCGCGCCCATGATCTTGTTCATCAGCCACGCGAACGCCTTCACGACGACCTGCATGACGCCGAGGTAGTACATGATCGCGAATAGCGCGGACACGAAGATGATCGCCGGCATGATCTGGAACGCGAAAATCACGCCGAGGCTCGAGTGCTGCTTCCCGATCTCGCCGAATACGAATTCCGAGCCGGCGTAAGAGAAGCTGAGGATCTTCGTCACCGTCGCGCCCAGCCAGCCGAAGATGTCCCGGCCCCACGAAACACGGAGCACGAATACGGCGAACACGAGCTGCAGACCAACCCCCCAGGCGACCACGCGCCGACTGATCGCCTTGCGGTTGCGCGAGAACGCTACGCCAATCCCGAGGATCAGAATGAGACCGAAGATTCCCGTGAGCCGGGAGCCGAGCGAGCGCGGAGCGGCTGTCGCGGTCTCCACGGGGGCGACCACCTGAGCCTTGGCGGTATCCTGTGCGGCCGTCTGGAGCGTCGCGCCGCTGAGCGTGTTGAACACGAAGCGCGGCAGTGTAAACACGACGAGCGCGCAGGCGAACGTAACCGTGAACGCAAAGAGAACCCGCCTCGCGGACATCAGAGAGCCCCCAATTCACTTTGGACGCGGGACACGAGCGCCACCTTTTCGTACTCCGGGAGAAATGCGCTTTCGCAAGCGTTCAGGACCACACGCGCCATGTCGTCGGGCGAAAGGCCCAGCACGGCGTGCGCGAGAAAGTATTCGTCCGTCAGCGTGATGCCGTCGGTCAACGGGCCATCAGTGTTCAACGTGACGACGACGCCCTGCTGGAAATAGCGCTTAAAGGGATGCTCCGCCACCGACGCGACGACGTGCGTGTGGACGTTGCTGGTCAGGCACATCTCGAGCGGGATCTTCCGGGCCACCACTTCATCGAGCAACGCCGGATCCTCGGCCAGGCGCGTACCGTGCCCGATCCGCTGCGCGCCGATTTCGTGCAACGCCTGATGAATCGACTGCGGCCCGTCGCCTTCCCCCGCGTGACAGGTGCAGGCCATCCCGTGCGCGGCGGCGTACTCGAATGCCGCGCGGTGATCGCGCGCGGGATGGCCGCGCTCCGCTCCGGCGAGATCGAACGCCGTCACTCCCGCGGCGCGATACTCCGCCGCCGCCCGGGCCAGCTCGAGCGACTCCGCCGGGGGCCGCGTGCGCATCGCGCAGACGATCAGCCCCACGCGCGTGCCCGTCTCGGCGACAGCGCGGCGGATCCCGGCAAGGGGCGCCTCGATCGCTTGCGACAGGGTCAGCGCCGGCCGATGCAGCAGCGGCGAGTAGCGCACCTCCACGTAGCGGACGTTCTCTGCCGCCTTGTCGAGCACGAATTCGTACGCGACGCGCTCCAGTGCCGCGGCCGTCTGCAGGACCGAGAGGGTGATCTCGTATTTCTGGAGGTATTCCTCGAGGCTCTTCGCATCGCGCACGAGCATCGCCTTGGCGAGCGCGTCGGGCGTGTCGGCCGGCAGCCGGATGCCCTGCGCGCGCGCGAGCTCGAGCATGGTCGCCGGCCGCAATGCGCCGTCGAGATGTACGTGCAGCTCGGCCTTGGGCCAGCGCCGCAGCGCGTCCTTGGTGAGCTTGGGCTTGCCCTCGCGCCGGGCGGAGACGATGACGCGATAGACGGAGCCCGCTTCGCCGACCGCGTCACCCGCATCGATCGGACGACCGGCGGCATCCGTCACATATGCGGCGCCGTCCAAGAGGCGCGCCAGGCCGTCGTCCGCCTGCGCGACCGCGTCGCGCACTCGCGCGCCCCGTGGTACATCGACCGCTTTGTCGTTGACGAAAACCCGCATCAGCGGTCGGTCCGATGGAAGCGCACGTCGTCGGGCGCTTCCACGGGCGACCGCAGCACACCCAGATAGCGGGTCACCGCATCGATATCGACGACGTCGATGTCTTCCCTCGGCGAGCCGACCAGCATACGGAATCCCGAGCCACCCGCCGCCATGAAGTCGCTGGCGACCACGGTGTAGGGGTGACTGTTATCGATGTCCTTGCCGCCCACGCGCACCCGGCTGATACGCTTCCCCGGTGCCTTGCGCGGGTCGTACCACACCTCCGCGCCTGCGATGTGGCAGTCGGGGAGATGATCCTGGCCAGCCACGCACTGCTCCAGCGCGTCCTGCAGTACCGAGCCTTTGATCGTGAGCCGCAGCAACCGGTTTTGGAACGGCTGCACCTGATACGCTTGGCCCCACGTCACCACGCCCTCCGGGAGGTCCGCGCGGATGCCGCCGTTGTTCATGATCGCTACGTCGGCGCGGCCCGCGGCGCGCTGTGCGTCGGCGATGAGGCGTCCCAGGCCATACTCGTCACCTGCCCGCTTCAGCGGGAACTTGAGTCGCGCGACGACGCGCTCCGAGATGTTGCGCACCGCCTGTTGCTGGCGGCCCAGCGCGTCGGCCATGGCGACATTGGGGGTGACTTGGTCGGCGTACGGCGTGACAAGTTGGACGCGCACCTCGCGCCGCCCACCGACACGCACAAAGTCCACCACGCCGATCGAGCGACCACTCGATTGCGCTTCCACAATCGGGATGCCATGCACCGTCGTGTTGACCCGCAGATGGGTGTGGCCGGCAACGATCAAATCGACGGATCCGGAATCGAGTTGGCGTGCGACGTCGAGAATCTCGCCGTGACAGGACACGGTGTTTCCCCCGCCGGTGCTCGAGTCGCAAACCGCCCCGACGTGCGCGACGACGATGACGTAGTCGGCGGCGGCCCGCGCCTCCGGCAGATAGCGCTTGATCGCCTGCGCGCCGTCCCCGAACGCGAGACCCTGGATGTTGCGCGACGCGGTACTCATCGGCGTCTCCGTCGTCGTGAGGCCGATCACGGCGATTTTCACGCCGCTCTTCGTCACGAGCTTCCACGGCGTCGCCCACTCCGGCCGCGCGGTACCTGCGGCGTTCGTGATGTTGGCCGAGAGGAACGGGTATTTTGCTTCGCTCATTCGGGCACGCAGCGTGTCCACCGACCAGTCGAACTCGTGATTGCCGATGGCCGCGGCATCGATGCCGAGCGTGTTCATGGCGTCGATCGTCCCGCGCCCGAACGTGGCATTCGACAGCAGCGTGCCCTGCATCTCGTCGCCGGCGTCGAGCCGCACCGATGTGCAGCCGCACACCCGGGCCAAGCTGTCGAGCCACGGCTTCAGCGCCGCCACGCCGCCGACCGGCCGTCCCTGCGACCAATCCCACACGCGCGGCTCGAGCTGACCGTGGAGGTCGCTCATCGTGAGCACGCGCAGCAGCGTACTGTCCCTGGTGCTGACCGGCGCCGCCGCCGGCGCGAACGCTGCGCGCGCGGCTGCGCGTGCGGGATCGGGGATGATCGCCCAGCTCGGCCGCAGATAGGTGGCCGCTTGGATCGTGCGGGCGCGGCGGATTTCGTCCACCAGCATCTCGCGAATGTCTTCGCCCTTGTCGTAGATGACTGGTGCGCCCGCGAGCATCGAATAGCCACCGCCCCCGGCCTGCCGGTAACTGTTCAGCGCCATCGTGAACGTGTCGGTGGGCTGCACGATCTTGCCGTTATACGCGAGGCCCCGGATCCGCTGACCCGCCGGCCGGGAGAGATCGACGTTGTAGACCACGCCGCTTACGACGTCGTAGTTGTAGCCAGCGACGCTGTCATTGATGGTCGGCTGGCCGGGCTCGTAGGTGCGGAAGTAACGGGCGGAGTGCTCGAGGTACTCGCGCAGCTGCTGTCCCGAGATCTTGACCGCGCGGAGCGTGTTCTCGTAGGGGTAGATCCCCGAGACGTCGCGCTGATGCACCTCGCCTTCAGGCAGCCCCGGCTGGATGTCGAACGCCGCAGCCGCTGATAGCTGCGCCCCCGCCCGGCGGCGTTGGACCTCGTTGATGAAGTCGAGCAGTGGCGTGTCCTGTACCCGTGCGTAGCGCGCATCGAACCCGGGTGTGGCGGTGCCGAGTGGAGTACCTGCCCACTGCCGCGCCGCTTCCTGCGCGGCGCGGAACCGCTGCGTGAACCGCGGCAGCTCGGGCACGTTCGTGAGCGGGATCAGGTCGGCATGGACCTTCGTCACGTGCCAGCGGCCCTCCTCACGGCTCAACGACACGTGTATCACCGACAGGCTTTGCACCCAGTTCTTCGGCTGCACGAAATGCACGCCGTTGATCACGGTGTCGCGCATTTCGCGGTGCGTATGTCCGACGATCACGATGTCCGGCTTCGGATTCACCGTCGCGAGCGCCGCGGCGTCGTTCTCCGCTCCCACACCCGTCGTGTCGTAGCTCGATTCGCCGAAGCCGCTGTGGATCAGCACGACCTTCACGTCGGCCCCTTCGCCCTCCAGGCGCGCGAGCGCCGCAGTTGTGGCGCCGGCGATACGTCGCAGGCGCACGTGCCCGGCGGCGAGCTGGGCGCGATCCCACAGCATCGTGCCCGGCGTCGTGAATCCCGTGATGCCGACCTTCACGGCGCCGCGCGGCAGGATCACCGTCTTGGGGAACAGCGGCACACCAGCCGAGTCTTCGACGTTCGCCGAGACGTAGCGATAGGTGGCCTGGGTAGCGGCCCGGCGCAGGAAGTCGACACCGAAATCAAAGTCGTGGTTGCCCGGTGTGACGACGTCGTACTGGAGGGCGTTCAGCGCGTCGACGATCGGCTGCGGCTGCCGTTTGTCGTAGCGGCCGAAGAACGTCGCGAACGGGTTGCCCTGCAACAGATCGCCGGCATCGACCAGTACGAGTTGGCCGGGATAGCGGCTGCGCAGTGTTTCGAGCGCGGTGGCGGCGCGCGAGAGCCCGCCCTGGGCCGCGGCGTCACGAACGTAGTCCCATCCGAACACCCGGCCGTGTACGTCGGTCGTGGCGACGATGACGATGTGGGCGGTATCTGGGGCAGAGACGGCCTGAAGCGCGATCAGCAGTGCTGAGAAGAGATGCATAGTGCGCTCAAAATTGCGGAATGAGCGTCGTCCGCGCTACCTTCCCGCCTGCTCATGGCGAATGAGACGGCAGCAGCCGCCCCACATCGCATCCTCGTCGTGGACGACGAGCCCGATATCACGGCTCTCGTTGCGTATCACCTGGCCAAGGAAGGCTATCGCGTCACGACCGCCGGCACCGGTGCGGACGCGCTGCGCTCGGCCCGCGAAGAGCGCCCCGATCTGGTCGTCCTCGATCTGATGCTGCCGGGGCACTCCGGGTTCGAAGTCCTCGCCGAGCTGCGGCGCCGGGACGAAACGCGCGACGTGGGCGTGCTGCTGCTGACGGCCCGCAAGGACGAGCCCGATCGCATCAAGGGGCTGTCCCTCGGCGCCGATGATTACCTCGCAAAGCCGTTCTCCCCCAAGGAGCTGGTCCTGCGCGTGGGCGCGATCCTGCGGCGCCTGTCGGCGCCGCCCGTGGCGGCCGGCGGCCGCCTCGTCGGGGGGCCGATCGTCCTGGACCGCACGACCCATCGCGTGACGGCGGACGGCAAGGAAGTCGAGCTCACCGCCACAGAATTCAAGCTGCTCGAGCGCCTGATCGAGCGGGGCGACCGCGTCCAGTCCCGTTCCCAGCTGCTCGAATCGGTGTGGCAGGCGCAGCCCGACATCCAGACGCGAACCGTCGACATGCACGTCCAACGGTTGCGCACTAAACTCGGCGCGGCCGGCGGCTGGATCGAAACCGTACGGGCCGTGGGTTATCGGTTCCGCGAACCGGTCGTCCCGCCGAAGCGGCCCGCGCCCGCGCCGCGGCGCCGTCGCACATGAGACTCGCCACGCGGCTGTTCGCGAGCATCGGGTTGCTCGTGGCTGCCGCGGTTGTCGGTTCCATCCTCGCGAGCGACCTGCTCCTGCGGCGGCACCTCGAGCAGGAGATCGCGAGCGAGCTGGAGCGCGAAGCCCGGCTTGTGGCCGCGCTCGCTCCGTCGGATTCGACCCGCTGGCCCGACTACGCCGCGCTCGCCGGCGCGCGCCTGTCACGCCGCGTGACACTGATCGATCCCGATGGCCGCGTTCGCGGGGACACGGAGTTCGGCCGGGACGCGCTCCCGCGCCTGGAGAATCACTCGAACCGCCCTGAGGTCCGCGCGGCGTTCGACTCCGCGCGCGGCGTCGGAATGAACCAGCGGTTGAGTGCGTCCACGAATGAACGCCAGCTCTACGTGGCGCTCCGCGCCGGACCACCCGGGATTGCGATCACGCGCGTGTCGACGACACTGGCCGTGGTGGACGCCCAGGTCCACGCAGTCCAGCGCGCCGTGGCGGCCGCCGGGTTGCTCATGCTGGTCGCGGCGGGATTCGTCGCCTGGCTTCTCGCCCGCGTCCTCGCCCGGCCGCTGGTGCTCATCGCCGATGCCGCCCGGGACATCGCGGCCGGCCGCGCCGCGGAATTCCCCGACGTCCATGTGCCGGAGCTGGCGCATCACGTGGACTCACTCCGCGCCATGCATCATGAGCTCGAGCGGCGCTTCGATGACTTGCGCCGCGAGCGCGAGGAATCGCGTACGCTGCTCGAGGCGCTGTCGGACGGCGTCGTCGCGGCCGACGAACGTGGAGCCATCGTTTCGGCCAATGCCGCCGCGCGCCGCCTGCTAGCCTACGGGAGTACCCAGGCGCTGCCGCCGTTGGCCGAGCTCTTTCACGATCGTCCCCACCGCACGCTGATGCGCGAGGTGCTCGCAGGAGAAGTCGTCGAACGCCGCGAGCTGGATCTCGGTGACCGTACGGTCGTCGTTTCGGCGCGGCCGCTCGCGGAAGGCGGGACGCTGCTCGTGCTGAGCGACGTCACGGACCTGCGACGCCTCGAAACTATCCGGCGTGACTTCGTGGCCAACGTGTCGCACGAGCTGAAGACTCCGCTGACCGCAATCGCCGGGTACGCCGAAACGCTGGCGGCGGAATCGTCGGAGTCTCAGGCAGCGGGCTTCGCACAGACGATCGTCGAGAATGCCCACCGCATGCAGCGGCTGGTCGACGACCTGCTGGACCTGTCGCGCATCGAATCGGGAGCGTGGGAACCGGAACCACAAACCGTCGACGTCGAGACCGCCGCACGCGACGCGTGGGCTCAGTTCGCCGAGCGCGCGGCGAGCCGGAAGATCACTTTTGAAACGGATACGAATTCGTCGTCCATCCACAGCGACCCGGAAGCACTACAGCAGGTCTTCACCAACCTGTTCGACAACGCCCTGCGGCACACGCCGTCTGGCGGCCGGATCCGAGTCACGGCGCAGCGGGGTGGCGCTGACACCGTCGTGCGCGTCACCGATACGGGGACGGGCATCCCCGCCGATCACCTCCCGCGCATTTTCGAGCGGTTTTATCGCGTCGATCCGAGCCGCTCACGCAAGGAGGGCGGAACAGGCCTCGGGCTCGCAATCGTCAAGCATCTCGTCGAGGCACACGGTGGCCGCGTTGAGGCTGAGAGCGAGCTCGGGCGAGGCACCACAATCCTTTTGTATTTCGCGACTTAGCCCTCGTTACACAGCCGTAACGCCGGCGTCACCGACCGTTGACCGCCCACGTGCAACATTGGCGCGTGCGAATTGCGCTCGTCACAGACACGTACACGCCGCAGGTCAACGGCGTCACGACCGTGGTCGTCCGGATCGCGAACGTGCTCCGGGAATTCGGCCACGAAGTTGTCGTCGTCGCACCGCGGTATCCCGGCCACCCGCCCGTGGATTCGCACGAGCTGCGGATTCCGTCGGTGTCCTTTCCGCCATATCCGGCCATCCGGCTATCGATGCCGAAGTTCCGAGCCGTCGCGCGTTTCCTCGATCCGTTCGAGCCCGACGTCGTGCACGTGGCAACGGAGGGTCCGTTGGGTCTCACGGGCCGGCGCTACGCGGTGCGGCGCCGCGTTCCCCTGGTCACTTCGTATCACACGAACTTCCCGCAGTACGCGCGGCACTACGGCGCGGGCATCATCGAGCCGCTCGTCTGGAAATGGCTGCGCTGGTTTCATCGGCCCGCCGTGCTGACGCAAACACCCGGCGAAGCGGTAGCGAGCGAGCTGGAACGCCGCGGCATCGGGCGGCCGGTCGTCTGGGGTCGCGGCGTCGACACGACGCATTTCAACCCCGGGCGGCGCAGTGTGGGCTGGCGCCGGTGGCTCGCCGGCGGTGACGACACCGCCATCGTGCTGCACGTAGGCCGGCTCGCGCCCGAAAAAAACATCGACGTACTCGCCGAGGCGTGGATCGCCGCGCGCGAGCGGGTTGGACAGCGCGCGACGTTCGTCATTGCCGGTGAGGGGCCAGAGCGGCGCCGCCTGCTCACCCAACTGCCCTGGGTTCGTCAGCTCGGCTTCCTCGATCGCGACAAGCTCGCGGACGTGTACGCGAGCGCGGACATCTGCGTCCTTCCGTCCCGGACCGAGACGTGCGGCCTTGTTGCGCTCGAAGCGATGGCTTCGGGTCTGGCCGTTGTTGCCGCCGACGCGGGCGGATTTCGCGAGAGCATCACACACCGGCGCAGCGGTCTGCTCGTGGCGCCGGACGACGCCGTCGGATTCGCGTCCGAGATTCTCTCGCTGGTGATCGCGCCACAGCGGCGAGCCGAAATCGCCACGGGCGCGCGGGCGGGGGCAGTCGCGCGCGATGTCGCCCCCGAGAACCTCGAGCTGCTCAAGCAGTACGCGAGCGCAGCCGGTCTCGCAGACACGAGAGCTGCCCCATTCGCCGCGTAGTTTCTGTCGACCGTCTGATGTGGCTCACACACCTCGGCGGCGCGCGGGTGACGATCGGTATCGGCTTGTTGCTCGTCGCGGCCGGCGAGCAGCTGCTCGGTCTTGCCGCGCTGTTTGCGCTGACGACCTCACACCTGGCGGTACAGGTGTTGAAGCGCGCCGTGGCGCGGCCGCGGCCATGCGACGCGAACGGCCGCTTGTTGGCGCTGATCGATCTCCCGGATCCGTACTCCTTCCCTTCCGGTCACGCCGCGGCGGCGAGCGCGGTCGGCGGAACGATTGCCATCGCCCATCCGCTGCTCGCCCCCGTGCTCTTGCCCCTGGCAGCGCTCATCGCCGTATCGCGCGTCCGGCTCCGGGTACATCACGTAAGTGACGTCATCGCGGGAATGGTGCTCGGCCTGGCGGGCGCGGTCGGCGCGGCCGCCCTCATCCTGCGGTGACCGTCCGCTGTACCCGGCAGCGGAATTGCACGGCCGACTGTCCGGGTACCAGGTAGCGGAGGCCGGTATGGCTCCGCTACCTGCGTCTTAGTCCCCCTCGTTACGAAATCGTGACATTGCCGACTCATCGTAGTGATGCCCACCGTTCAGTTTGCAGCCGTTGGAGCAGTCCACCAATTCACCCAAGTCTTGAGGAGTACCCGTGCACGCAAGACTCTTGGCCACGCTGTGCGTGTTGAGCATGGCCGCGCTCCCCGCGATCGCTCAGGCGCCCGCCACGCAGGCGCCGCAGATCACCGTCGGCGGCGTGGTCTACACGCAGTACCAATACACAGACGCCGCCGTTCACAACAACACGTTCGACGTCACGCGTGCGTACGTGAACGTGCTTGGCCGCTTCTCGGGCGGGATCACCACTCGTGTCACTGCCGACATCATCCCGAGCGCCGTCACGAACCAGCAGCTCCGGCTCAAATACGCCTTCGCGGCGTGGACCCCGACCGGCAGCAGCCTCACTTACAAGCTGGGCATGATGCAGACGCCCTTCGTGGATTACGAAGAAACGCTGTGGGACTACCGCATGCAGGGCACCATCGCCGTCGATCGCAACGGCGCCATGACGTCGTCGGACATCGGCTTCGGAGTGGACGGCAAGTGGAATAACGATCAGGTGAACGGCCAAATCGCCGTCGTGAACGGCGAGGGATACTCGGGCGGCACCGGCGACTCCCACAAGGACCTCGAGACGCGTATCTCGGTCCGCCTCAAGCCCAGCAACGACGCGAGCCGTGTCGGGGGCCTGCGGCTCACGGGATACGCGGGGGTCGGCAAGTACGGGCCCGCGTTCGCCGGCAATGACCGCAACCGATTCCTCGGCCTGGTGTCGTATCGGTCCCAGCAGTTTACGCTCGCGGGGGAATTCGTCTCCCGGAAGGACTCGACGCAGACCGGAAGCATCATCAGCGCATTCGGCGTCTATCACCTGACGAGCGGCAAAGTCGCGGTGATCGGGCGCGTCGACCTCGTCGATCCCGATAAGAACGTCGCGAACAACAAAAACACCCGCATCATCGGCGGCGTCTCGTACCAGCTGTCGCCCAACGTCCGGCTGCTCGCCGATCTCGACCGGCTGTCGTTCGAGAGCGGCGCGACAGCCACCAATCAAGTGCTGCTTCAAGCGCAGTTCGTGTTCTGAACCTGACCCTGACGCGAGGACAACCGCTGTGAAAACCAGACGCTATCTCGCTCTCGCCGCGCTGCTCGGCGCCGCCGCACCAGCGGCCGCGCAGGTCACGCTGAACGGCGCCGGGGCGACGTTCCCAAACATCATCTATCAGAACTGGATGCTGACCTACAATCAGGGCCATCCCGAAGTGAAACTGAATTATCAGTCGATCGGGTCAGGCGGCGGCATTCGCCAGTTTTCGGACGGCACCGTCGATTTCGGCGCGACCGACGCGCCGATGAATGATTCGGCCATCACGGCGATCAATGGCAACGTGCTCCACATCCCCACAGTGCTCGGCGCCGTCGTCGCCGCGTACACGCTGCCGGATGTCTCGCAACCGGTTCGGATCACGCCGGACGTGCTGGCCGAACATCTTCCCGGCAAGGTCACGAAGTGGAATGACGCCCGCCTGGCGAGCATCAATCCCGGTGTCACCCTGCCGAACCAGGACATCATCGTCGTCCACCGCTCCGACGGCTCGGGCACGTCGTTCGTCTGGACCGACTACCTCTCCAAAGTCAGTCCGGAGTGGGCGCAGAAGGTTGGTAAGGGCCCCTCTGTGAACTGGCCCGTGGGTCTCGGTGGACGGGGCAACGAGGGTGTCGCCGCGACCGTCCGGCAAACCCCGGGCGCGATCGGCTACATCGAGCTTGGCTATGCCCTGATCAACAAGATGCCGTTCGCGGTGCTGCGGAATCAGGCCGGCAACTGGATCACCGCCTCGCTCGAGTCGGTGACCGCCGCTGCCGCGGGCGGCATGAAGGAAATGGGCCCGAACACCGACTTCCGGGTGTCCATCACCAACGCGCCCGGGGCGCAGGCCTACCCCGCGGCGAGCTTCACCTGGTTGCTGGTCCACAAGACCTACAGCGACACCGCCAAGGCGCGGGCGCTGGTCCAGTTCATCTGGTGGGCAGAGACTGAAGGCCAGGCCAAAACGCACGAGCTCGGTTATGCGCCGTTGCCGCAGGAGCTGCGGCCCTGGATTCAGGCCCGCTTGAAGACTGTTACGGCGGCCGGCCGGCCGGTCTGGAAGACGGCAGAGTGACGAGCTGACGGCAGGACATAGGGCGGCCTCCCGGTGCGCTTTCAGGGGCATCGGGAGGCACGCCCATTCGTAGTGACAATTCCGTTACACCGTCGTGACGGACAGTCCGTAAGCCGCCGGTAGGTTTCCGGCGCGATGACCAGCCTCCTCGGCAGAGATCGCAGCGATCGCATTTACCGGCGCGTGCTGACGGGATTTGCGCTCATCCTGCCGGCCCTGATTCTGATCATCCTCGGCGTACTCTTCTTCAACGCGCTGCCCGCCCTCAAGCGATTCGGTCCTTCGTTCCTGTGGACGTCCACCTGGGACCCCGTCGCCGAGGTGTACGGCGCGGCGCCCATGATCTTCGGAACGCTCGCTTCGTCGCTGTTGGCGCTGCTGATCGCGGTTCCGCTCGCACTCAGCGTCGCGATTTTCCTGACCGAGTTCTCGCCGCGGTGGCTGCGGCGACCGGTCGCCTTTCTCGTCGAGCTGCTCGCCGCAATTCCCAGCGTCGTGTACGGCATGTGGGGGATCTTCGTCCTGATCCCGTTCCTGCGCAGCTACATCGTTCCGCCGCTCAAGGCGCTGTTCGGCTGGACGCCTTTTCTTCAGGGCGTGTTCTACGGCAATTCCCTGCTCGCGGGTGGCGTGATTCTCGCGATCATGGTCGTGCCGTACATCGCCGCGGTGTCGCGCGAGGTGCTGCTGGCCGTGCCGACGAGCCAGCGCGAAGCCGCGCTCGCCATGGGCGCGACCCGCTGGGAAGCGGTGCGCTCCGCCGTGCTGCCGTATGGCCGCGCCGGCTTGATCGGCGCGGTCATCCTCGGGCTCGGCCGCGCGCTCGGTGAGACGATGGCCGTCACCATGGTCATCGGAAACCGCCACGACATCAGCCTGTCGATGCTGCAGCCGGCCTATACGATGGCGGCGGCGATCGCGAATGAGTTCAGCGAAGCGACGACGGCGACATATCAGTCGGCGCTGATGGAGGTGGGGCTCGTGCTATTCGTCCTGACCGTCACGGTGAATGCGATCGCACGCATTCTGATCTGGCGTGTCGCCCGCGGCGCCGCGGTGGGAAGCAGCGCGCTGTGAGCGCGAGCGCGTTCCGCCGCCACCTCACCAGTCGGGTGATGACGGCGCTCGTCGTCGTGTTGTCATTCACCGCGGTGCTCGCCCTCGTGCTCATCCTCGGCAACCTCGTCGCCAAGGGCGCGTCGTCCATCGACTGGGCGTTCTTCACCAAGAGTCCCGTCCCTGCGGGCCAGTCCGGGGGCGGCGTGGCGAACGCGATCGTGGGCACGGCCGTGGTCGTCGGTCTCGCCGCATTGATCGGCGTGCCGATCGGCGTCGGCGCGGGCATGTACCTGGCGGAATACGGGGCGGGACGGCTGGGCTTTCTGGTGCGGTTCATCGCCGACGTCCTGAATGGGACCCCGTCGATCGTCGTCGGCATCGTGGGTTGGACGTTCATCGTCAAGCCGACCAGGCACTTCTCGGCGCTGGCGGGGAGCGTGGCCCTCGCGATCCTGATGATCCCGATGCTGGCGCGCACGACCGAAGAGATGGTGCGCCTCGTGCCGAACTCGCTCCGCGAAGCGGCCCTGGCCCTGGGATACCCGCGCTGGCGGACGTCGCTGAAGATCGTGGCGCGCACCGCGATGGGCGGCATCGTCACCGGCTGCCTCGTGGGAATCGCCCGCATCGCCGGCGAGACGGCACCCCTGCTCTTCACGGCATTGGGGAACCTGAACTTCACGCTGAACGTCAACCAGCCTATGCAGACCCTGTCGCTCCAGATCTACGTGTACGCCACGGGGCCGTTCGACGAATGGCACCGGCTGGCGTGGGCATCGGCGCTCGTGCTGATGGGACTCGTGCTGATCATTTCTCTCGCCGCCCGCTGGGTCACGCGGCAACGCTATGGTAGCATCCGCTAACACCCGCCTCCGGCTCGAGACGTCGCGCCTCACGGCGCTGTTCGGACAGCATCGCGCCGTGCGCGACGTGACGCTGCTGTTTCCCGCGCACACCGTCACCGCGATCATCGGCCCGTCGGGGTGCGGCAAGAGCACCCTGCTCCGCTGCCTGAACCGCATGCACGAGCTGACAGCGGGCGCGAATGTCGAGGGCGAGGTACTGCTCGACAACGTCAACATCTATGCCCCGGATGTGAACCCGGTCGAGCTGCGGCGCCGCATCGGCATGGTGTTCCAGCGCCCCACGCCATTCCCCACGATGTCGATCTACGAGAACGTCGCCGCTGGATTGAAGGTCAACGGACGCCGGCCGAGGCCGGAAGTGGACGACGCTGTCTCGCGCGCGCTGCAACAGGCGGCGCTGTGGGATGAAGTGAAGGATCGCCTGCACACGAGCGCGCTCGATCTCTCCGGCGGGCAGCAGCAGCGGCTCTGCATCGCCCGCGCGGTCGCGCCTCAACCGGAAATTCTGCTGCTCGATGAACCGACCGCCTCACTCGATCCCGCTGGAACGCAGCGCATCGAGGAGCTGTGCCACGCGCTGAAGCGGCTCTATACGATCGTGATCGTGACGCACAACATGCAACAGGCGGCACGCGTGTCTGACTATACGGCGTTCATGTATCTGGGCAGTCTCATCGAAGTGGGCCGCACGGATGAAATCTTCACGAAGCCCAAGGTCGAGCAGACTGAGGCGTATATCACCGGAAGGTTTGGATGACGACCGCGATGGGCCGGCGGTCTGATGGGCCGATGGGCGGCGCTGGACGGGAAGAACGGCCCGTCAGCCCATCCGCCCATCCGCCCGTTCTCGAGTCCCGCGCTTACAGTTTTTGGTACGGCCCGACCCAGGCACTGCACGAGGTCACGTGCGCCATTCCGCGCAACGCCATCACCGCCCTCATCGGGCCGTCGGGATGCGGCAAGACGACGTTTCTTCGCTCGATCAACCGGTTGCATGACCTGACACCTGGCGCCCGGCACACCGGCGATATCCTGCTGGACGGCGGCTCGATTTTCGCGCCCGGCACCGATGTCGTCGGGTTGCGGCGCCGCATCGGCATGGTGTTCCAGCGACCCAACCCGTTTCCCAAGCCGGTCTACGACAACGTGGCCTACGGTCCGCGACTCAATGGCCTGGCGCCGGCACGCGAGCTTCCCGACCGCGTCGAGCGCGCCCTGCGGCAAGCGGCATTGTGGGACGAGGTGTCGGACCGGCTTCGTGAGCCGGGGACCGCGCTCTCGGGGGGACAGCAGCAGCGGCTGTGCATCGCGCGCGCGCTGGCGAACGAGCCGGAGGTCCTATTGATGGACGAGCCCTGCTCGGCACTCGATCCGATTGCGACGCAGCGCATCGAAGAGTTGCTGGTCGAGCTGAAGCAGACCTACACGATCGTGATCGTGACGCACAACATGCAGCAGGCAGCACGGGTTGCAGATTACACGGGCTTCTTCTACGTGGGCCGCCTCGTGGAGTTCGGCGCGACGCAGCAGGTCTTCACCCGGCCCGTCGATGAACGGACCGAAGCGTATATCACAGGAAGGTTCGGATGAACGCACAAGCCACGAGTCATCGACATTTTCACGACGAGCTGTCGGCGCTCAAGGTCGCGCTGCTCAACATGTCCGCCGAGGCGCAGGCGGCACTCGCCTCGGCGGTCGACGCCGTGCTGCAGCGGGACGGGGACAAGGCGCGCGACGTTATCGCCGGCGATCGAGAGATCGACCATCTCGAGCTGGAAGTCGAGGAGACGGTGATCCGGCTGCTGGCCACACAGCAGCCGATGGCCCGCGACCTTCGCTTCCTCACCGCGGCGATGAAAATCTCCAACGATCTGGAGCGCGTGGGCGATCACGCCGTCAACATCGCGCAATCGGCGGAGCGTCTCCTCGCATCCCGACCCATCGTCCCGGAGCCCGAGCTCCTCGAGATGGCGCGCCAGGCACGCACGATGCTCGCCGACGCGCTCGACGCGTTCGTGCGCGGCGACGCGCAGGCCGGCCGCGCGATCTGTCGCCGCGATGACAGCGTAGACGCCTTGCACGCGTCGATGTTCCGGATTCTGCTCACACACATGATGGAGGATCCGCACATCATCGGCACGGCGATGGAGCTATTCCTGGTGAGCCGGAACCTCGAGCGCGTGGCGGACCTGGCCACGAATATTGCGGAGGACGTCGTGTTCCTGGTGGAGGGCAAGTCCATCAAGCACCACGCGGAAGACATCGGCACGTAGCGCCGACGCGGGATCAGGAGCTACGATAGCGGTAGTACGATTCGGGCTGCGTCGGGCGGCGGCGCAATACCTCGTCGGAGGCAAACACCCGCACCAGCACCAGCCCCGCGATGAAGCCGCCCACGTGCGCAAAGAACGCGACGCCGCCCTTATCGATCTCGCGGAGACTGCCGAGCCCGCTGAGCAGCTGTATTAGGCCCCAATAGCCGAGCATCACCCAAGCAGGGAGGGCGACGGTCGTGATGTAGATCGGCAGAATGATCAGCGTGTGCACGCGCACCCGGGGATACAGCAACAGGTACGCACCCAGGACCCCGCTGATGGCGCCCGACGCGCCCACCATGGGCACGATCGAATGGGGACTGATGAACGTCTGGGTAGCGGCGGCCGCGGTCCCGCAGAGCAGATAGAAGATCAGGAACTTCCCATGCCCTGTCGCATCTTCGATGTTGTTTCCAAAGACCCACAAGAACAGCATGTTGCCGATCAGGTGGAACCAGCCGCCGTGCATGAACATCGACGTGATGACGGTCCAGTACTTCGGCACCGCGTCGACCATGCAGACCATATCCGGCGCAAGCGGCACACCACTCCCCGGAGGGACGGTCCGCAGGATCTCGCCGGGAATTAGGCCCAGCTCGCAGACCGAGCGTGCCAGCGGCCCCTGCGCCCCTGCCCCCTGCACAAGAATGAAGGCGAGCACGTTTGCGATGATGATGGCGACGGTGATGACAGCCGGCCGTTCGGTGGGGTTCTCGTCCTTGTACGGAAACATTCGGCAGAATCTATTCGTCTGGCGCCGAGGCTGCTTACGCTGCCTTTTTGGCAGCGAAGACGGGCACGATGCTTGCCTTCTGCGACGCGTAGCATCCGGCCGGCATCAAATCCCTATCAGGAGCTGAAAGTATGGCTGAGAAGATCATCGGTATTGACCTCGGGACGACCAACTCCGTTGTCGCGGTAATGGAAGGTGGCGATCCCGTCGTCATCCCCAACGCGGAGGGCGGGCGCACCACCCCGTCGGTGGTCGCGTTCACGAAAGACGGTGAACGGCTCGTTGGGCAAGTCGCCAAGCGGCAGGCAGTGACCAACCCGCAGAACACGATCTTCTCCATCAAGCGGTTCATGGGCCGGCGTCTGGAAGAGGTCACGGAAGAGACCAAGCGCGTCCCCTACAAGATCGTCCGCGGCCAGAACGGTCTCGCCTCCGTCGAGGTCAGCGGCAAGCAATACACGCCGCCCGAGATCTCCGCGATGATCCTCCAGAAGATGCGGCAGACGGCGGAAGACTACCTCGGCCACAAGGTCGAAAAGGCGGTCATCACCGTCCCCGCGTACTTCAACGACTCGCAGCGCCAGGCAACAAAGGACGCCGGCAAGATCGCCGGGCTCGACGTGGTCCGGATCATCAACGAGCCGACCGCGTCCGCGCTCGCGTACGGACTCGATAAGAAGAAGGAAGAGAAGGTCGCGGTCTACGACCTGGGCGGCGGCACCTACGACATCTCGATTCTCGAGCTCGCCGAAGGCGTGTTCGAGGTGAAGAGCACGAACGGCGACACCCACCTCGGTGGCGACGACTTCGACGCGCGCGTCATGGAATGGCTGGTCGGCGAATTCAAGCGCGACCAGGGCATCGACCTCTCCAAGGATCCGATGGCCCTGCAGCGGCTGAAGGAAGCGGCCGAGAAGGCGAAGATGGAGCTGTCGACCGTGATGCAGACGGAGATCAACCTGCCGTTCATCACGGCGGATCAATCCGGCCCCAAGCACCTGAATCTGTCGCTCACGCGTGCGAAACTGGAACAACTGGTGGACGATCTCGTGAAGCGCACGATGCCCCCGATGCAGCAGGCGCTGACGGACGCCGGACTCAAGCCGGGCGACATCGACGAAGTCATCCTGGTCGGTGGTCAGACGCGCATGCCCAAGGTCCAGGAGATCGTCAAGAACTTCTTCGGCAAGGAGCCGCATAAGGGAGTGAACCCCGACGAGGTGGTCGCGATCGGGGCGGCGATTCAGGGTGGCGTGCTCGCCGGTGAGGTGAAGGACGTTCTGCTGCTCGACGTCACGCCCCTCTCGCTCGGCATTGAAACGCTGGGCGGCGTCACGACAGTCCTGATCCCGCGGAACACCACGATCCCGACCAAGAAGTCGGAGGTGTTTTCGACGGCCGAAGACAATCAGACGACGGTGGAGATTCACGTGCTGCAAGGCGAGCGCCAGATGGCGCAGGACAACCGCACCATCGGCAAGTTCCAGCTCACCGGGATTCCACCGGCTCCCCGCGGCATCCCGCAGGTCGAGGTTGGGTTCGACATCGACGCAAACGGCATCCTGCACGTGGCGGCGAAGGACAAGGCGACAGGCAAGGAACAGAAGATCAAGATCGAGGCGTCCTCTGGCCTCGGCGACAAGGATATCGACAAGATGGTGAAGGACGCCGAAGCGCACGCGGCGGAGGACAAGAAACGGCGCGATGTCATCGAGCAGCGTAACCGGCTCGATAACATGGTGTACCAGGTGACCAAAGAGTCGAAGGACTGGGTCGATAAGCTGGAGCCGGGTCTCAAGTCCAGGCTCGACGCCGCGATTCAAGCGGCACAGAACGCGCTGCGCAGCGGCGACGCCGACGGTATCAGCAAAGCCCTGGACGAGCTGCAACAGGCATATTCAGCGGCAGGTGCCTCGCTCTACGCAGCCCGAGGCACCGCGGATGCCGGCGCTCCGGGCGGCGCAGGGGCGGCGGGAGGCGATGGTCAACCCGGCGCCGAAGCGAAGAAGGACGAGAAGGTCGTCGATGCCGATTACGAAATCATGGACGACGATAAATCGAAAAAGTCTTAAAAGGGGGAACGGATGTCGGTGAAGACGAGGGATTGGTTGAAATTCGGGACCTTGGTCGCAATGGCGTTTGCGCTCGGCCTGGCATTCGCCTCGGCATTCCGGCTGCCGACGCGCGGTGAGGCGGCGGTACGGTCCGTGCTTCAGGACACCAGCCGGCCGCTGCCGCAGGCGAAGGCGGCCGTCGATCTCGGCGACGCGTTCGCCTCGGTCGCCGAGCATGTGAAGCCGGCCGTGGTGTTCATCAGATCGGAACGTCGCGAGCGGGTCTCCACCCGCCGCTTGCCGCCGGGTTTCGACGACTTCTTCGGGAGTCCGCGCCGTCCCCAGATCGAGCAGGGTTCGGGCTCCGGCTTCATCGTTTCGCAGGACGGCTACATCCTCACGAACAACCACGTCGTCCAGGGCGCCGACCGGGTGACCGTACGGTTGTACGACAACCGTGAATTCACGGCCAAGACCGTCGGCACCGATCCGACCACGGACGTCGCGGTGATCAAGATCCAGACGGGAGGCCTGCCGACGGTGCACCTGGGGGACGCCGATTCGACGAAGATCGGCAACTGGGTGCTGGCGATCGGCAACCCGCTGGGCGAAGCGTTCACCTTCACGGTGACGGCCGGAATCGTGAGCGCCAAGGGACGGCTGCTCGCCGGCTTGAATTCGAGCCGGTACGCCATTCAGGACTTCATTCAGACCGACGCGGCCATCAACCCCGGGAACTCGGGCGGGCCGCTGGTCAACACACGCGGCGAGGTCATCGGCATCAATTCGGCCATCGCCAGTGAGACCGGATACTATGCCGGCTACGGGTTTGCAATCCCGATCAACCTCGCCCGCACCGTCATGACGCAGCTGATTTCGATCGGTCACGTGGAGCGGGCGGTCATGGGCGTGTCAATCCGGCCGATCACGCCGGAAGACGCCGAAGATGCGAGGCTCACCGAGATTCGGGGCGTGGTCGTGAACGAGTTCAATCCTCCTGAGGACTCGCCCGCGAAGCGCGCCGGCATTCAGGAAGGCGACATCATCGTTTCCGTGGACGGCCAGAGCATCGAGTCGGTCGCGCAGCTCCAGCAGCGCGTCGGCTTCAAGAAGTCCGGCGACGTCGTGCAAGTGACGGTCGTCAGGAAGGGTGGCGTTCGGAAGACGCTGCCGGTGAGGCTGACGGCCGCGCCTGCGACCGCGCCGGAGGAAGTGTCGAGCAACGACGGCAGCGACAGCAGCCGTGAATCCGCCCCGATGGACAATACCCTGGGCATCTCGGTGGAGCCGCTGACGCTGGAGAACGCGCGGGACCCCAGCCTGCGGCAAGTGATGCGTTCCGGCGGTGGCTTGGTCGTTTCGCAGGTGTCAGCCGACGGCCCGGCCTATCAGCGGCTGTCGGACGCGACCCAGGGATATGCGGACATCATCCTGAAGGTCAACGGGGTCGCGACGGGATCACGGGCGGAACTGCGCCGGGCGTTGGCGGGCGTGAAGAAGGGCGACATCGTCACGCTCACGGTGCTCTCGACCACACCGGATGGATGGCAGCAGCGCGTGGTCCGGCTACGCGCAAACTGATCTTTGGGGACTAGGGGTTGGGGGTGGGGGGTTGGGGGCTCGGGACGACCGATTCCCTAGCCCCTACCCCTAATCCCCTCCCTAGCCCCTAACCCCTAGCCCCCAATCCCCTGTCGGTAAGCATCACCACGGCGGTCGCTGCCAGCCAGATGACGAACAGCGCCTGCCCGTAGTACATGATCGGCGAGAACTCGCTGAACACTATGGCCACGACGCCGTCCACCACCGCAACGACCCACGCCATCCAGGCCAGCCACTTCGGCCACAACCCGCCATTGCGTATCGCCCAGCCGAACATGTACGCCACGAGTCCCAGCATGAAGGTCGCGAGCCGCTCAGCCGCGAGGCCCATCGGGTGGAGCATGTCGTAGACGAAAACGGCGTGGGTGCCAGTCAGTCCCGTATCGGACGCCGTGTACGCATGGGCGAGCTGGTAGCCGGCGCCAACCATGAACAGGATGTTCAGCGACCAGACCGAGAACGCAAACGCCCCCATCCGAACCGCGGCGCGGCCTGGTGTCGCACCGGGAGTATCGTTGTGGCGCAACGCGACACCGATCACGCCGGCGTACATGAACGCAAGACCGAACAGCAGAGCCCAGTGAATCAGGCGCCAGCCGCTGGTCTTGGCGACCATCGCAAGCTGCGCGGCGCCGTCGCCGGAGAGCAGCGGATGCATCGCGCCGGCGATCCCGAACAACAACACGCCGACGAGCAAGCAGAGACCATAGAACAGCGGGCGGCGTGTCATGGGGCCCTAATCTAGCACGCGTTGGGCCCGACGATATATTGTGCCGCCATGGATCTGAATCGCATTCTGCGCGAGGGCTTCATCGCCGGGTGCATCGGGGCGGCCGCCGTCGCGGTGTGGTTCCTCATCGTGGACCTCATCAACGGCCAGCCCCTCTTCACGCCGGCCATGCTCGGGAGTGCGGTATTCTGGGGCGCGACGGGATCGGAGCACGTCATCATCGAGCCCGCCCGCATCTTCGGGTATACGATGATTCACGTCAGCGCGTTCGTGGTGGTCGGGGTCATCGCCGCCGCGCTGGCGGCGGAAGTAGAATACGCGCCGTCCACCCTGTTCTTGGTCATCGTGGGATTCTGCTTTTTTGAAGTAGGGTTCTACATCCTCGTCGCGCTGCTCGCCAAACCGCTCCTGAGCTACCTCCCGTGGTGGTATGTCGCCATCGGCAACGGCCTTGCCGCGCTCGGGATGGGCTATTTCCTCTGGCGAGAGCATCCGAAAATCGGCGAAGAGCTGCGCCGTCACCCCTTGGGCGAAACCGAGGACGGCGAGTAGGCTTCGTCGGGAACGGCAGTTTCCGCATCGCCGCGTTGGTCCCACACCGAGTATCGAAACCAGATCACCGTCATCACGATCCACAGCATCAGCCCGCCCAGCACCCACATCAACAACCCACCGATTTGCTGATCGTCGAGCGGCGATAGTCCACCCACCCGTGGCGGTGGCGCGGCTGCATAAAACGGATAGAGCACCGAGTCGGACAGCGTAATCAGCGCACCCGTCACCGACATCGGAATGCCGAGCAGGAACAGGTACAGCATCTGCACCAGATGCGGGATGCGCGGCAGCTCCGGTACGGGCGACAGGACCGGCCACCACATGATCACCGCCGTCGCCAAAAACACGAGGTGTTGGAGGATGTGGAGGTTGTGATGGCGCAGCGCCGCTTCGTACAGCGTCGGCACATGCCAGATGACGATCGGCGTGGTAAAAACGATCGCGGCGGCCAGTGGCCGCGTCACCACCCTCGCAATCGCCATGAGCCAGCGCGGCCGCAGCAACGGCCGGAGGACATGCGCCGGCGTGCCGTAGAGTAGGAGTGGCGGAAACACCAGCGTCAGCAGCAAGTGCTGCCCCATGTGGGCGCTGAACAAATACGTATCGGAGAGGTTGTGCAGCGGCCCATTCAGCGCGAGGAACAGCACTGCCAAGGCGCCCAGAAAGCTCGCGACCTGCCGCCGTGGCGACTTGAGGCCGCCTAGATACACGTAGAGCCCGCCCAGGAGGACGAGCCCTATGATCACACTGGGATGAAGATCCCACCTGTTCCAGGGACTCACGTTCCAGTGCGAAGGCGGACCGCTCCATAAAAGATGAGGAGCAGGCTAACCACCACGACGAGCCCGAGGAGCAGCGGCCCACCGAACAGGAACGTAAAAAAGCGATTGTCGAACTTGAGGTGCATGTAGAACATCACCACCAGCGTGAACTTCACGGCCGACAGCACCAACAACACCGGTACGAGGGCGCTTTGAAAAGCGGGAACGTAGAACACGCCCACTTCGATCAGCGTGATCATGACGAGGATCGCGGCGATCCGCAGATACGTGCCCGTCGTGGCATGGGCGCCCGTCTGTTCGCTCATTCCCGTTGCCTCATTGAATCAGGTACACGACGGTAAAGATCACGATCCACACGACGTCCACGAAGTGCCAATACAGCCCGGTGATCTCGACGGTCAGCGCGTTCTGGGGCCCCAGCTTGCCGCGCAACGCCTGAATCCAGAGGGTGAGCAACCAGATCACACCGACCGTCACGTGCGCGCCGTGGGTCCCGGTCAGCACGTAGAACGTTGAGCCAAACAGATTCGTGGTGAGCCCGAGCCCTTCGTGCGCGAAGTGGCTGAATTCCCAGAACTGGCCTCCCAAAAAGATGAGGCCAAGCAGGGCGGTGACGAACAACCAGAGCTTGCCCTGCTTCATGTCGCCGCGCTGCACCGCCGCGAGCGCGAGCACCATCGCCAGACTCGACATGAGCAGGTCGAACGTGCTGAACGACGTGAACGGGATGTTCAGAATCTCGTGCGGATAGGGCCCGACGAGGCTCCTTCCCTTGTAGACCAGATACGTCGCGATCAGCGAGCCGAAGAGCAGGCATTCCGAGCCGATGAAGGCCCAGAATGCCATCTTGCGGTTGTCGACCCCCATGAAGGTGGCGTGCCCGTGTGCGGCAGCGACGGCGTGGGTGTCCGTGTTGTATGCCATTACATCTCGAAGGGCTCAAAGGCCCAGCGGTAGATCCCGACGATCACGACGGCCGCGCCGGCGAGGACGACGGGGATCAGGTGAGCGAGCGCACCGATCGCGATGACGGGGAGGCCGAACGCGGTAATCATCGGCCACCAGGAACCGCCAGGCACGTGAATCGGTGCGGGCGGCCGATCGGGCAGCGGCGTCATCGGCCCGTGGCGCTCCGTCTGCCACAGCGGAAGACGGCTCGACACGGTGGGAATCACGGTGAAGTTGTAAACAGGCGGGGGCGAAGGGATCGCCCATTCCAGCGTCGCCCCGCCCCACGGATTTGCCGGCGCGTTGCTCGGCCGCCACCGCGTGCGTAGCAGGTTCCAGAAGAAGACGAGCGTGGCGATCCCGATGATAAAGGCGCCAATGGTGGACAGTTGGTTGAAGCGGGTGACGCCCAGCTCTGCGGGGTAGGTGTAAATCCGCCGCGGCATGCCGAGCAGGCCGGACAAGTGCATCGGGAAGAACGCCAGGTTCATCCCGATCAGCGTCAGCCAGAAATGCACCTTGCCGAGCGATTCCGACAGAAGCCGGCCGGTCATCTTCGGCCACCAGTAATAGATCCCCGAGAACAGTCCCAGGATGGTGCCGCCGAACAAGACGTAGTGGATGTGCGCAACCACGTAATACGTGTCGGTCTGCTGCAGATCCGACGGCGCGGAGGCGTGCGTCACACCCGACAGCCCGCCGATGATGAACATGGCGATGAATCCGACCGCGAACAGCAACGATGTGGTGAACCGGATCTGCCCGCCCCAGAGCGTGGCGATCCAGTTGAAGATCTTCACACCCGTGGGGATCGCGATGAGCATGGTGGTGCCGGCGAACACCGAATCGGCGATCGGGCCGAGACCGGTGGAGAACATGTGGTGGCTCCACACGCTCCAGCCGAGGAACGCGATCACCACGCCCGAATACACGACGACCGTGTAGCCGAACAGCGGCTTCTTGGAGAACGTCGGCAGCACCTCGGACACGATGCCCATCGCCGGCAGAATCAGGATGTAGACCTCGGGGTGGCCAAACATCCAGAAGAGGTGCTGCCACAGAATCGGGTCGCCACCGCCCGCCGGCAGGAAGAAATGCGTGCCGAAGAAGCGGTCGAACATCAGCAGCACGAGCGCGACCGTGATCACCGGGAACGCGGTGATCACGAGGAACTGCGTGACGAGGGTCATCCAAGTGAACACCGGCAGGCGCAGCATCCGCATGCCGGGGGCACGCATGTTCAGAATCGTCACGACGAAGTTGAAGCCCGCGGCGAGCGATGCGATCCCGAGGATCTGCAAGCCGAGCAGCCAGAAATCGACGTTCGGTCCCGGCGAAAACTGCCGGGACGTGAGGTTGGCGTACCCGAACCAGCCGGCATCGGGCGCGACGGACAGCCGGTCGGCGCCGAACAGCGGCCCGGCGATGAAGCTGGCATTCAGGAACAGACCGCCCAGCAGAAACACCCAGTAGCTGAACGCATTCAGGCGCGGGAACGCGACGTCGCGCGCCCCGATCTGCAGCGGAATGATGAAGTTGAAGAATGCGGCCGACAGCGGCATCAGCGCGAGAAACACCATCGTCGTGCCGTGCATCGTAAACAGCTGATTGAACGTCTCGGCGCTCACGCCGAGCCCACCGTCCGGGCGAACGAGCTGCGCGCGGATGATGAGCGCCTCCAGCCCGCCGATCAGGAAAAAGCCGAACGCCGTCCAGAAATAGAGCAGGCCGATGCGCTTGTGGTCGGTGGTCGTCAGCCAGCTCTTCATTTCAGGCTCTGGAGATAGGCGATCAGCGCGTCAAGATCCTGGGGCGACACGTTCTGCGGCGGCATCAAGGCACCCGGCTTCAGCGACGGCGCGTTCAGGATCCAGCGGTGCAGCGTCTCGGTGGTATTGGGGAACAGCGCCCCCGCGATGGTGGCCCGGCCCCCCACGTGGCTCAGATCAGGGCCAACCTTGCCCTGCGCAACGCCGGCGATCGTATGGCAGCCGATGCAGGCGCTGCGCCGGAAGACCTGGAGCCCGGCTTCGGCGGGCGAGCCCTGTGCCGGCGTCGCCGGCGCCGCACGCTGCTGATCGACCCACCGCTGGAACGCGGAGTCCGACTCCACGAAGACTCTGAGCCGCATGTTGGCGTGCGAGGCGCCGCAGAACTCCGCGCACTGGCCCCAGTATTCGCCCGTCGAGTCGGCGCGGAAGGCGATGCGATTGGTGCGTCCCTGAATCAGATCGCGTTTTCCTCCCAGGCGCGGCACCCAGAAGCTGTGGATCACGTCCGCCGAGGTCATGTCGACCTGAATCGGCGTCCGCACCGGCAGGTGCAGCTCGTTGTACGCGCTGATGTTCAGGGTCGGGTAGCGGTATTCCCACCACCATTGGTGGCCGATGACTTCGACGCGCAGCGCCCCCTCCGGAGCGTGGCCCGACGTCGCGAAAATCGCGCGCATCGTCGGGACGGCGATGAAGACCAGGATCAGGGCGGGTGCGAGCGTCCACCCGATCTCGAGCGCGGTGTGGCCGTGCACGGGTTTGGGGTGAGCGGCCCCGGGTCGCGCGCGAAACCGCGCGATCGCGATCAGCAGCAGCATCTCGACGATCACAAAAACGGCGACGGCCCACCAGAAGATGTTCGTGAAGAGCCCGGCGAGCTCGGTGCTGAAATCGGATCGAGGAGCGAACACCGATTGCGGGAATTGCCCCCCCCCGCTGCATGCGGTGAGAAGGAGCAGGAGGAGGGCGAGTACAAACGGCACGGCGTCAAAGTAGACGGCGCCCCGCAACCCGTCAACGCGCACGTTATCTTAGGTCGCCCATGGCTGAATTGTCCGATCGTCTCCAAGCCGCACTCGGCACCACCTATCGCATCGAGAAGGAGCTCGGCGGCGGTGGCATGAGCCGTGTATTTGTGGCCGAGGAGACGCGGCTCGCGCGGCGCGTGGTCATCAAGGTCTTGCCGCCGGAACTCGCGGCGGAGATCAGCGTCGATCGGTTTAATCGCGAGATCCAGCTCTCCGCGTCGCTGCAACATCCGCACATCGTGCCGCTCCTCGCGGCGGGCGGCTCAGCCGACGTCCTCTTCTACACGATGCCGTTCGTCGACGGAGAGTCGTTGCGCACCAGGTTGGCGCGCGAAGGCGAGCTACCGGTGCGCGACTCCGTGCGCATCCTCAAGGACGTCGCGGACGCGCTCACCTACGCGCACGCACGCGGTATCGTCCACCGCGACATCAAGCCCGACAATGTGCTCCTCTCCGGCAACCACGCTGTCGTCGCCGATTTCGGCGTGGCGAAAGCCGTCAGCCAGGCCAAAGGACAGACCGGCCTGACGTCGGTGGGGGTTGCGCTCGGGACCCCTGCGTACATGGCGCCCGAGCAGGTCGCCGGAGATCCCAACATCGACCACCGGGCGGACATCTACGCCTTCGGCGCGATGGCGTACGAGATGCTCACCGGACGCGCGCCGTTCGCGGGACTCGCGCCGCACCAGATGCTGGCCGCGCACGTCACCGAGCCCGTCGTCCCGGTCACCGATCGCCGGCCGACGCTGCCGCCGCCGCTCGCGAATCTGGTGATGGCGTGTCTGGAGAAGAACCCGGCGGACCGTCCGCAAACCGCGGCGGAGATGCTCAACACCCTCGAAGGCATGGCGACGCCGAGCGGCTCCGTGGCCATAACGTCGCCGATCGCGACCTTCCGCCATGTGCTGCGCCGGCCGCGCAACCACTGGCTCACACTCACCGCGCTCGCGGGCATCGTGCTCATCGCGGGATGGATCACGCTCCGCCCTCGGGCCGCGCTCGCGCTGGATCCCAACCGCATCGCAATTGCGCCATTTGAGGTGCCCGGGGGGGGGCCGGAGCTGGCACTGTGGCGGGAAGGGCTGGTCGATGTGCTCTCTCGCAGCCTCGACGGAGCCGGTCCGCTGCGCTCGGCGTCGCCGACGCTGATCGTGCGCCGTTGGAGCGGGCACGCCGATGCAGGGTCCGCGCAGGCGCTCGGACGAGCGACCGGCGCCGGGACGGTCGTTTACGGCGACCTCGTGCAATCCGGCCCCGACTCGGTGCGCCTCAGGGCCACCGTGCTGAACGTGGCTGACGCCGCGTCGCTCGGCGATATCGAGCTGCGCGAAGCGTCTGACCGGATGGACCAGCTGGTTGACTCGCTCACGGTCCGGGTGCTGCGCGAGCTGGGACGGACGCGCGCCATCGGGCTGGTGCGGAGCTCGTCGCTCGGCTCGCCGTCGCTTCCTGCTCTCAAGGCGTTCCTCCAGGGCGAGCAATTCCTGCGGCGGTCCGACTGGGATTCGGCACTGGCCTACCATCAGCGGGCGATTGGGCTCGACAGCAGCTTCGCGCTCGCCTGGAGCCATGCGGGGATGGCCGCGGGGTGGCAGCATGCGGCCCAGGACTCGCTGTCGCGCACGTACAAGCTGCGGGCGGGCGCGCTGAATCACGGCCTTGCGCCGCGCGAGAGCCTGATCGTTCAGGCGGAGTCGATCGCGGCAGTCGTTTACGCCGGCCCTGCGCAGATCGGGGGGGCATGGTGGACTTACGGGCGCCGGTTGATCGCGACGCTCGACGATGCCGTCCGCCGCTACCCCAACGACCCTGAGCTGTGGTACATGCTGGGTGACGCGCGCTTTCACGCGGGCTACCTCGCTCGGGTACCCTTGCGCGCCAGCCTCGAAGCGTTCGATCGGTCGATCGCACTCGACTCTGCGTTTACACCGTCCTATGTGCACGCCGTCCCGCTGGGACTCGAATACGGCGGCACGCAGGCCGGGCGCCGATATGCCAGCGCATTCCTCGAGGCCGGAGCGATGGGCGAGTATGCGAGAAGCACCGAGCTTGTTGTCCGCCTGCTCGATCCATCCACACGCGCAGACGCCATCACGTATCTCGCTGATAGCGCCGACAACCACCTCTTTCAGACTGTGTGGCTCGCACTCGGACGCTGGACCGACTCCGCCGAAACGGTCGTCGCGGTGATGCGCGCGCGCATGGACGCGGAGGAGAAAGCGGGCAAGAAATCGAATGTCACCGTGTTTGCATTTCCTTCGGCGCTCGCCGCACGAGGGCATGTGAAGGAAGCCGCGGCGCGCACCACATTTCCTGCCCTGCTCGCCCAGTTCGCCATGGTCGGGGTGATCCCGCTCGACAGCGCCGCGCGCATGGCGCGCAGCTGGTTGGCGCGCCCAGGCGATGGGCTGCTCTTTGCCGGCCCACTGCTTGCGGCCGTTCATGACACGGCAGCAATCGCGACCGCGCTGCGCAAGATAGAGGCTGCGCGGCAGCATCCGCCCCCCAACCTCCCGCCGATCGCAAAGGACTTTTTTGGCTACGCCATCGCGTCGCAGCGTGCCTACCTGGCACTCGCGAAAGGCGATAGCGCCGAAGCGTTGCGTCTCTTCGACGCGAGCCCGGACACCGCCGCCTTCGGCGCATCCGGTATCGACGATTTGGTGCACTCGCAGCTGCTCGCCGCCCGCGATCACGTGGCGGATGCTGCAGCTCTCCTGGACCGTCCGCCGGTCGGGTTCAATCCGGCCATCTCGCCTGTCGAAGTCCTACGAGGGCTGGAGCGTGGCCGTGTAAACGAACGGCTGGGGAACCGTCAGCGCGCGATCGAAGGCTACTCGATGGTCGTGCAGGCGTGGCGCAATCCGGATCCCGAGCTGGAGTCGTTTGTCGCGGAAGCGCGCGCCGCGCTCGAACGCCTGAACGCGGAGCCGCGCAAGAGCGGGAGTTGAAGCGGCTAGTTCGGCGGGGTAGCGCCGGGAATCCCCGGCATCTCGACCGGCGTCTCCGTGATCGAGGACTTCGCGTCCGTGCCCTGCGCGCCCAACTCCATCACGCCGCCGTCCTTCAAGACCGATTTCACCATCGCGAATTGCAGATCCGGCTGCAACCAGACTTCGGACACCATCCCCGACGCCGAATTGCGCAGGTGGAGCGCGCGGATCTCTCCGACCGGGGTCGTGACCGACTCCCACCCCACGACCTCCATCGCCTGACACTGACGCGCGAGATCTGCCGCCATGTTCATCCCGGGAGAAGAGTTGACCATCTGGATCATCTGGGGAGGCATCTTCATCGCGGGCTGCTGCCCGGTCTTCATCACGATTCTCCGCACGTTGCCCGTCCCCAGCCCTGCCACGAGCATCTGCAGGATCATCTTGTCCCGAGGCCGCTTGGGATCGGTGAGCGAGACTTCGTACCAGTAATACGTCGTACCCTCCTGCGGCTCCGTTCCGACGACTGCCATCCGCATAGTGGTGCCGTTCGAACGGCCACCAGTCCAGTTATAGCTCGCCCAGCTTCCCACCGGGGGTGTGCGGTTTTGGACCTGGGCGCAGACTCGATCCTTGTCTTTTGCCGCTTGACCGGCGGCGGGGCGGGCGGGGACGGACACGCCAAGGACAAGCGAAAGAGCGACAAGACCGACGCCTCGATGATTCATCTGCAAGCTCCCAAAGGCATTGAAGGGACGACAACAAGACTCGGGAAAGATACATTTCGCGGAAGCTAGCGACCGTGGCGGAATTGGCAGACGCGCCAGCCTTAGGAGCTGGTGGGGCAACCCGTGGGGGTTCGAGTCCCTCCGGTCGCATCGAAACCAGGACTGGGGACTGGTGACACCATTCCCCTTTCCCCATTCCCCGCCGGGTTAGATTTACCCCAGCATGCCTGATACCATCCTCGTGAAGAAAACTCGGGACGAACCCGGCGAAGCCTCGCTGGAGATCATCGTTCCGGTTGCGAACGTCCAAGCCGCCGAGGAGCGCGCGACGAAGGTGTACCAGCAGCGCGCCCGCCTACCGGGCTTCCGCCAGGGCAAAGTGCCGGCCGCCGTGGTGCGGAAGAAGTTTGCCGAGGACATCCGGCAGGAGACGCTGCGCGAGCTCGTGCAGGAGAGCTGGCGTGTCGCGCAGAAGCAGGAAGAGCTGAAGCCCATCGCCGATCCGCACATCCACAACCTGAAGTGGGAAGAAGGCGCTCCCGTCACCTTCGAGTTTCACGTCGAGCTGAAGCCCGAACTGAAGCTCGAGCGTCTGGGGAAGTTCGCGCTCACGCGGAAAGTCCCCGCGTTTACCGCAGCTCAGGTCGAGGCGCAGCTCACCGCCATGCGCGAGCAGCGCGCGCCGTGGACGCCGGTAACGGGCGAAAAACCGAAGCCCAAGGATCTCGTGGACGTCATGATCGCGACGCGCGAGAACGGTGAGGTCAAGGATCCCCAGCCCTACCAGTTCGTACTGGGCGAAGGCCGGGCGATTCCCGACGTGGAGGAGCGCATCATGAACCTCACGCCGGGTGAATCCGTCGATGCGACCGTCCGCTTCCCCGACGACTTCGCCGAAGAAGCGAAGCGGGGGCAGACGCGCGATATCCAGCTCACCCTGCGGGAAGTGAAGCGCCAGGAGCTCGCGGCGCTGGACGATGCGTTCGCGCGGGAGATGGGCGACTTCGAGTCGCTCGAGGCTCTCCGGGCTGCGGTTACCGCAGACCTTGGGAAAGAGGCGGAAAAGGAAGCCGACGCCAAGGTGCGCTCGGAGCTAGTCGAGCAGATCGTGCAGGCGAACAACGTCGTCGCGCCGCGCCCCCTGGTCGAGCGTGTCCTGGGGATGTACGCCCAGGCGTACGAGATCCCCGAGGAGCGCTGGCCGCAGTTCGCCGAGGAGTTCCGCTCGATTGCCGAAACCCAGGTCCGGCGCGATCTGGTGCTCGACTTCGTGGTCGAGTCGCAGAATCTGCGCGCCACCGAAGGCGAGCTGGATGCGCGCATCCAGCAGCTCGCCGAGCGGCGCGGGATGCCGGCGGCGCAGCTGTATGCGTCGCTGGAGAAGGCCAAGCGGCTCCGTGATGTCGCGCGGAGCATCACCGAGGAGAAGGTGTTCGCCTATCTCCTGTCGCAGTCCACCGTGGAGCAAGCGTGACGACGAGCGAAAGCCACATCTATCCCCCGTACATCATCGAGCGCTCGAGCCGTGGCGAGCGCACCTACGACATCTTCAGCCGCCTGTTGATGGACCGCATCGTGTTCCTCGGCACGTCCATCACCGACGATGTCGCCAACATCATCATCGCGCAGCTGCTGTTCCTGGATGCCGACAACCCGGAACGAGATATTTACCTGTACGTGAATTCCCCAGGTGGTCTCGTCTCCTCCGGCATGGCCATTTACGACACGATGCAGTTCCTGCGTGCTCCGGTGAACACGATCTGCATGGGCATGGCCGCCTCGATGGGCTCGTTCCTGCTCACCGCCGGGCGTAAGGGAAAGCGGTCAGCGTTGCCGCACGCCCGGATCATGATGCACCAGCCCTCCGGCGGCACGCAGGGCACGGCGTCGGACATCGAGATCCAGGCGCGGGAGATCCTGTTCCTCCGCCGCAAGCTCAACGAGCTGTATGCCAAGCATACCGGCAAAACCGTCGAATCGATCGAAAAGGACATGGACCGCGACCGCTTCATGTCGGCGGAAGAGTCCAAAGAGTACGGGTTGATCGATCACGTGATCTCGAACTTCGAGGAAATCAAGGAAGATGGGAAGGCAAAGAAGTGATCCCTTGCGCCACTAGAAGCGCCTTCCCATACTAGGATACGATGTCTCACGACAAGCATCTCCGCTGCTCGTTTTGCGGCAAATCCAAGGATTCAGTCCGGAAATTCATCTCCGGGCCGTCGGTCTACATTTGCAATGAGTGCATCGCGCTCTGCAACGAGATTCTGGCGGAGGACGAAGAGCGCGAGGTCGCGGAAGCCATCACGCAGGTCCCCACGCCTGCGGAAATCAAGGATGTGCTGGACCAATACGTGATCGGGCAGGACCGGGCCAAGAAGACTCTCGCCGTCGCCGTGTACAATCACTACAAGCGGATCAACTCCCACTCTGGTCGTGATAACGAGGTCGAGCTCGACAAGAGCAACATCCTCCTGATCGGCCCGACGGGGGTCGGCAAGACCCTCCTGGCGCAGACGTTGGCCCGAATTCTCGACGTGCCGTTCACGATTGCCGACGCCACCACGCTCACCGAAGCCGGTTACGTCGGTGAGGACGTAGAGAACATTCTGGTACGCCTGCTGCAAGCCGCCGATTTCAACGTTTCCGAGGCCGAGCGGGGCATCGTCTATATCGACGAGATCGACAAGATCGCGCGCAAGTCCGAGAACCCCAGCATCACGCGCGACGTCTCGGGCGAAGGTGTGCAGCAGGCGTTGCTCAAGATTCTGGAAGGCACAGTCGCGAGCGTGCCGCCACAGGGCGGCCGCAAGCATCCGCAGCAGGAATACATCCAGGTCAACACCAAGGACATCCTCTTCATCTGTGGTGGTGCATTCGACGGGCTCGAGAAGATCATCGAGTCCCGCACAGGCCGTCGGCAGATCGGGTTTACAAAGGAAGAGGTCGCCGAAGGCGTGGCGGCCAAGGTCAAGAAGAATCCGTTCGGCGATGTCGAGCCCGACGACCTGCTGCGGTACGGGCTCATCCCAGAGCTCGTCGGCCGCCTGCCGGTCACCGTGCCGCTCGACGCGCTCGACGAGGACTCGCTGATCAAGATCCTCACCGAGCCCAAGAACGCGCTCGCCAAGCAGTACCAGAAGCTGTTCGATCTCGAGGATGTGCGCCTGACGCTCGAGAAGGACGCGCTCAAGGCGATTGCGGCGAAAGCGATGAAGCGCGGCACCGGCGCCAGAGGGCTGCGCGCCATCCTCGAAGAAATGATGACCGATATCATGTTCGAGCTGCCGAGCCGCGATGACGTCCGCGAAGTGGCGATCACCGCGGAATGCGTCACGTCCGGCCGTGCGCCGCTGCTCGTCACCGAGCGCCCCCGCCAGAAGAAAGAAGCCTGAGCGACCCTCGCTTCATCGGCTCGTTTCCACGCGCTGATGTGCTGCTCGACCCTTCCCTTCCCGAAGTCGCGTTCGTCGGCCGATCGAATGTCGGCAAATCAACTCTACTCAATGCGCTGGTGGGACGGCGGATCGCGAAAACCTCCGGAACGCCGGGGAAGACTCGCGCCCTAAACGTTTTTCTGATCGACGACTCGCACTACTTTCTCGACTTGCCCGGGTATGGATACGCGCGCGCGGGCAAAGCACAGCGCGCGGCGTTCCGGGGGTTGGTGAAGCATGCCCTGCGACGCGAGCGGTTGCGCGGTATCGTCTGGCTGCTCGACATTCGTCATCCGCTGTCCACGGACGACCAAGCGATGCAGGATGCCCTGTCGGAGGAAGCAAAGCAGGTGCTCGCCGCGCTCACGAAAGGCGACAAGCTTTCCTCCGGTAAACGCGGCACACGAGAGCGCGAGCTGCGCGAAGAGCTGGGACTGTCGGAGGATCAGGTTGTGGTCACCAGTGCAAAGACGGGCGAGGGGATCGACGACTTGAAAAAAGCAATTGCGGGATTGATTTCCGGAGTCACCCAGTGATCCTCGCGCTTCTGCTGTGTCTCGTTGCTCAGGACACCATCCCCCGCGGCTACGGTACACTCCGGCGCGACGATATCGCCGTACGTCTGGCGACCGGCACGATCGAGATTCAGGTGCTGCCCCTCGACGAACAGGTGATCCGGCTGCTCGCCCCCGACACCTATCGCTCCCTCACGCAGCTCGTGCGGAGCCGAGCCGCAGATCTCGCAGATGCTGCCGCCCGCGGCGCTACACAGAATCCGACTCTCGTCATGGTGACGTTTCTCGGCGTGGTAGCGCAGGCGCGGTTCAATCCGGAAGAGTTGAACATCACGAGCCGCGGCCGGCTGTTTCGCCCCATCGGGGTCGTGCCGCTGTCGCCGACCTGGAGCTCATTCCAGCTCGACGCGAGGCAGCAGGCGGCCGCGATCTACCTCTTCGAGCCGGACATCAGTGTCCGCGAACAGTTGACCATCAGCTACCAGGGCTTGTCGAGCGACGCATGGAACCACGCGCTCCGCCTGCTCGATCAGGAACGCGCCCGGGTCAGGGCGCGCGCGCAGCTGGAAGCGAAACCCGATTCTGGAGACCGGTAGCCCACCGCACGCCCGCCGAGTCCGCACAGACGACGTGCATCCCCTGCGCGACCGCGAGCGCGCGCTCGCACCCCATCGCGAGCAACGCAGCGGCCCAGGCGTTCGCCGTCAGACCGTCGGTAGCCAGCACCGTAACCGAGCGTGCCGCACCGCGTGGCGCGTTCCGCTGCGACTGCGTGCTGACCGACCCGCCTTGCAGATCGACGACGGCCAGCGAATGCAGCGTGTTGTCGGGATCCGGTATGCCGACGGCGCGGTGTGTGGGACGCGCGGCTGGACCGACCCAGAGATAGTGCCCGCCCAAGTCCAGTAGCGCGCTATCCACCACATTGGCGAGCGCCAGCGCCGCACGATCGAGCGCGTACCCGGGCGCGATGCTGTCGACCACGAGTGCGACGCTTCCGCCGGTGCGGCGGCGAATCTCACGCCGCACCGAGTCGATGGCATCGAACGCGGCGTGCCGTTGGATCAGTGAATCGATGCGGTCGACCGAATCGCGCGCCGCGTCCAACGCCCGCGCGACACGAACGCTATCCGTTCCCCACGCCGCCACCGACATCATCGTGCCCATTTCGGGCCACACACGCGAGACAGCGGGGCGCGCCTGTTCGGCGCCGCATGCCGCGAGGCTCACGCACAACAGAAGATTGATTCTCAAGATGGATAGTTGAATATAGATGCCCATGGACCAGCTGCGACAACACGCACTGGAGTTCGCGACGATCGCCGTCGCCCTGATTCTCGTGGGCGCCGGCGTCGTGTTGTGGCGGTTGCGGCAGCGCTTGCTGCGCTCCGAGCAGGAGCGGCGCCGCGCGGCCGAGGAACTCAATCGCCGGCTCTCCGAGCTCTTCTCGCTGCAGGAGCTCTCCTACGTCCTGTCGGATTCGCTCGAGCTGGACCGCATCGTGGAGCAGGTCGTGCGCTACGCCGTCCGCTTTCTCGACGCGCAGGGCGCCCTGCTCGCGCTGTTGGGGGATGCGCCGAGCGATCCCCTGCTGGTCGCCGCCGCCGAGGGCACGTTGGCGCCGCTCCGCGGTCAGAAGATCCAGGGCGATGATTCCGGGCTCCTCGCCCGCTCTACGGGCCGCGAGCATCTCGAGCTGATCCGGAATTCGGGGGCTGAGCCGACCGAGATCGTGAAGGGCTTTCAGGCCGCCGCCGCGGCCGCGGTGCCGCTCCGGTCGCACGGGATCGTGATCGGCACACTCGTCATCACCGATCCCAGAGAAGGCGTGTTCGTGCCGGAGGACATCCGTCTGCTGTCCACCCTCGCGACTCATGCCGCCGTCGTCATCGCGAACGCCCGCTTCTTCGAGATGGTCCGGCGCGCCAAGGAGCAATGGGAGACGGCCTTTGACGCGTTGAGCGAAGGCATCGCGGTCGTGGACGACGAGGGACGCGTGAAGCGCTCGAATCGCGCCCTCGCCGACCTGCTCAACACGCCGCTGCCGAACGTGGTTGGCACGCCCCTGGGCGAGGCGCTCCTGGGGAAGCCGAACGCGCTCCAGGATCTGCTTGTGGCCACGCGGCGCGGCGACCGGCCCGCCCCGCTCGTGGCGCGCTCCGAACGGCTGGGGCGCGCGGTCCGGGTGAACGCCGCTCGGATTCCGGGCGCCGCGACCGAGCAGAGCATCGTCGTGATGGTAGAAGACGTCACCGAGCAGCAGGCGCTCGAAACGCAGCTGGTGCAGAGCGAGAAGCTCGCCGCCGTCGGCCAGCTCGTCTCCGGCGTCGCCCACGAGCTCAACAATCCGCTCACCTCGATCGCGGGACTGTCGGAGTTCCTGCTCGAGCAGAAGGAGCTCGGCAAGAAGGATCGCGGCCACCTGCAGGTGATTCAGGAACAGGCGGAGCGCGCGAGCCGGATCGTTCGCAATCTCCTCACGTTCGCGCGCAAAGGCGGCACCGAGCGCGTGCCGGTGGACCTGAACGACGTGATCCGCCGGACGCTGTCGCTGACGTCCTACGACTTGAAGCTCAAGGACATCGCGGTCGAGCGGGAATTGAGCGGTGCGCTGCCCGACGTGTTCGGCGATCGGCACGGGTTGCAGCAGGTGGTGCTCAACCTGGTGACGAACGCGGCGCACGCGGTGGCGGAGAATACGCGGGATCGCCCGCGCGAAATCATCGTCTCGACTTGGTTCGACGGCCAGGTGCATCTGCGGGTCGCGGACACGGGGCCCGGCATTCCCGACGACGTTGCCCAGAGTGTCTTCACGCCGTTCTTCACGACCAAAGAGCCCGGCAAAGGCACCGGGCTTGGCCTCTCGATCACGTACTCGATCGTCGAGAGTCACGGCGGGCAGATCACGCTCGAACCCCGCGGCCCGCGCGGCGGTGCGGCATTCCGCGTCGACCTGCCTCCGGCGCCGGCGGATGCCGTGCGGCCGGCATTGACGCCCGTTCACGGCACGCCGGCCGTCAATGCCGGCTCGACGGTGAAGCGCACGATTCTACTCGTCGATGCGGATCCCGCCGTGCAGCGGACGATCAAGGCGCTGTTCGCGCGCGACGGCCATGACGTGGAAGTGGCGGGTGATCCGCAGCACGCGCTCGATCTGGCGCAGCGCGGCGGGTTCGACCTCGTGATCACCGACGCGCGCGCGATGGCTCCGGGGAAACGCGGGACACTGCTGGCGGAGGAATTGGTGACGCGGATGCCGACGCTGCGGGATCGGATCATCGTCGCGACGGGCGACGTGCGCCCGACGACGGAAGAGACGCTCGCGCGTCTCGGCGTGCGTTACGTGCGCAAGCCTTTCAACCTGCGCGATCTCCGCGTCGAGGCGGCGCGCTTGTGGGAGGCCACGGCGCTGTCGTAGGCTTCGGACGGCCAGCCATACGTCCCCAGATTCACCGCTCCCCCGCCGCCCGGCGCGAACCGCACGCCTTCACGCAGCAGCAATGCGCGCTGCAGCACCGCGCTGTGATCTTGCCCGGAAAAAGAAATGCGTCCCGCCGCGTTGATGACGCGCCACCACGGGACATCGTTGTCTTCGGGCAGTGCGGAGAGCGCCCAGCCAACCGTGCGCGCGGCGCCGGGCCGCCCCGCGAGCCGCGCGATGATCCCGTACGTCGCCACCCGTCCCTTGGGGATGTGACGGACCACGCGGTAGATCCGATGATAGAATGGATTCACAAGGGAGCCTGCGTACTAGCTTACTCGCAGGACGTCTTCCAGCAAGCCCGCGTCCCCACCCCCCACTATTGACAAAATGTCGTCCATCGCTCTTCGCTCTCGGGGCCAGGCAAACCGCCCCGCCGCGTCCCGGGCGTTGAGCCACTCCGCGCGGTCGTGCTCCGCCGAGAGTTTTACGCTCGCGCCGGCCGCGACGAACGCGGCGAACACCGGAATGAGCGCTAGCTCGTCGCTCTTGTGCTGATAAAACGCTTCGGTGCGGCTGAGATTGTAGAATTTCTCGGGCACGAGACTGGTTTCCTCGCGCAGCTCGCGCAACGAGGCCTGCACCGGCGTCTCGCCCGGCTCGATCGTGCCGTGTACCGTCTCCCAGGATCCCGGATTGCGGCCGCGCGCACCGCGCCGCAGTGCCAGCACCTCGAGACTCGGCCCCGCGCCACGCAGGGCGTACGTGTCCACGAAGGACACTCGCACGGAGGTCAGCGGCGGCGGCCGAGCACGGCTTCGAGACGCGCGGAGAGAGCGCGCGCGCGGAATGGCTTGGTGAGAAAGTCGTCGGCGCCGAGCTCGAAGACGCGGACTTCGTTGTCTTCGTCGCCCTTCGCGGTCAGCACGATGACGGGAATGTTCGCGGTGGCCGGGCGCGAGCGCAGGTGCGACAGCACGCCATAGCCGTCCAGGCCCGGAAGATTCAAATCGAGCACGATGATGTCCGGTCCCACGCGATCGACCTGATCGAGCGCCTGCACGCCGTCGCGCGCCTCGGTCACGATGTACCCGTCACGCTCGAGCAGATCCTTCATCACCTTGCGCAGACTGTCCTCGTCGTCCACGAGGAGCACTTTCGACGCCGGTTGACCGTGCGCACCTGAGCCACGAGCGGGCGGCGCGTGTTCCTCGAGGAGATCGAAGACCGTGGAGACGGGCGACGGGCGCTCGCGTGCAACAGGGACGGGTGCCGGCGGGCGCGAAGGAGCCTCGGGTTCGGCGGGAATATCGACGACCCGCGTGAGCTCTTCAAGCGTGGACTCGCCGCGCACGACGTGCGCAAGCCCGGAATCCCACAGCGATTTCATCCCGCCGCGTTGTGCCGCCTCCGCGATCCGGTCCGCCGCCTCACCGGCGGCGATCAGTCGCTCGAGCTCGGCCGTCATCGTGAGGATCTCGAGGATGGAGAACCGGCCGCGGTAGCCGGTCATCGCGCAGTCGGGACAGCCCCCGGCGCGGTACAACGGCGTACCTGTGGGGACCCAGCGCCGCAGCCGCTCGGGCGGCGCTTCCATCCACACTTCCTTGCACGTGGGGCACAACTTGCGCATCAGGCGCTGGGCGACGACGCCGCGCAGCGACGCGGCGATCTTGTACGACTCCACGCCGATATCGACGAGCCGGGTGACGGCGTTGGCGGCGTCGTTCGTGTGCAACGTGGAGAGCACCAGATGTCCCGTGAGCGACGCCTGCACGGCAATCTGCGCCGTTTCCTTGTCACGAATCTCGCCGATCAGGACGACGTTGGGATCCTGCCGCAGAATCGACCGCAGCGCCGCCGCGAACGTGAGGCCGGCCTTCTCCTGCACCTGGACCTGGACGATCCCCTGCATCCGGTATTCGACCGGGTCTTCGACCGTGACGATGTTGACGCCTTCGCCCTTGATCTGATTGATCGCCGAGTAGAGCGTCGTCGTTTTCCCCGAGCCGGTCGGTCCGGTGACGAGCAGGATGCCTTCGTGGTTTTCGAGCAGCCGCTTGATCGCTTCGGCTTCACCCGCATTGAGGCCGAGGCTGTCGAGCGATTTGACCGTGGCGCGGGAGTCGAGGATGCGGATGACGACTTTTTCGCCCAGCTGCGCCGGCAGCGTCGAGACGCGCAGGTCGATGGGCTGGCCATTGACCGCGACGCGCGCGCGGCCGTCCTGGGGCCGCAGCCGATCGGCAATGTCCAGCGACGACATGATCTTGATGCGGGAAATGAGCGGCAGTCCGGCCTGGCGCGGGATCTTCATGACCTGCCGCAGCACGCCGTCGATGCGGTAGCGCACCGAGACGCCACCCTCTTCCGGCTCTACGTGGATATCGCTGGCTCGAGAAAGAATCCCCTCGGAAATGATCATGTCCACGAGGCGGACGACCGGCTTCTGGCTGGCGTCTGCCTCGGAGATGTTGAGCTCTTCGGGCGCCGGCGCCTCGGACAGGGTCGTAACCTCTTGATCGCCCATTCCCTCGAGCAGCTTGTCGATCGCCTTGTCCGACCTGTACATCTCGTCCAGCTTCTCGCTGATTTTCGACGGGGCGAGCAGGAACAGCCGGATTTCTCGGGCCGTCGCAAACGCGAGCGCCTTCTCGGCGTCGATATCGAGCGGATTTGCGGTGCCGAGCTCGAGGTACGAGTCGGTCAGGCGGAGCGGCAGGACGCGGTGGCGGCGCGCGATCTGCTCGGGGACGCCGTCGCGGGCGGTTTGGTCGATCTTGCCGACGTCGGCGACCTTCAGCCGGAACCGGTGCGCCAACTTCTCGACGATCTCGGCATCCGTCGCGATCTTCTCGGCGACGACGCATTCCCACAACGACCGGCCGGCCTCCGCCTTCGCCCGCAGCGCCTGAAGGCGCTCGGGCGTGAGGGCCTCAAAGGATTGGGCCAGCCACTCGTCTGGGAATGAGTTTACGGGCATTAGGCTGCCTCCAAGCTATAACCGAAGGCGCCCGAGTCCAGTATTCCGTATCACAGGATGTCCCAAAAATCGCGCGTGACGTCGAAGGCGACGTGCAGCTGGCGCGCCTGGACGCCGTATCCCACCTCGAGGCGAAACAGCCCGAGCCATTCGGCGCCGAGGCCCAGAGTCACACGGGTGCCGGGCGTCGCACGCCACGGTGTGAACGCGATGGGCTCGCCGGCCCATCCCGCCGCGACGTATGGCGCGAGCGTGATCGTTCCCGGCGTTCGCGCCGGTCCTGCTCTCAGGCGAATGAACGGCACCGGGGTGCGCCACTCGACGTGCACCACCGCCGCTCGCCGGCCGCCCCAATCCCGGAATTCATCCCCGAGCAGCGTCCCACGGCCACCCAGGACAAACGCGCGCTGCGGCGGCAGGTTGCGGGTCGCCAGACCGAACTGCACCCGAGCCAAGAATCGACTCGCTCCTGCTCCGACCGGCACGAGCAGATGCGCCGTCCCACTGAGGCGCGCGTAGCGCTCGTGGCGCTCTCCGAATTCCAGCGTCGCCTCCCCGGCGACGTCGCGGCGCACGGCGAAGCCCTCGCTGCGGCGCCGGAGCGTCAGTGCGGCCATGGAATAGTCGCCGGCGGCGATGACGTCATTCGCACGATACGTTCCCGTTGCCGGAGTCGCGTGCACGGCCAGTGGTGCGACGCGCTCGCGTCCAACCGCCAAGCGCCATTCGCCGCGCGCGCCGATGCCCTTCCGCACGCTGAACCGCACACCCGTGGCGCGGTAGTAGTCGCCGTAGTCGTCGCCAAATTCCTGCGAGGCGATCGAGTTGAGCAGCGGCGCGATCACGGGCGCATCCGCGATATCCCGAACCTGGCGATACACCGCCAGCTCGAGCCCATCGGCGGACGTAACCGCCATACTGCCCTTCCCCGCCCTGTCGGCAAACCCATAGCTCCCGAATCCCCTGAGCTCGAAGGCGTCGTCCGGCGTGCGCAAGACGAAGCCGGCTCCGGCGGCGAGGCCCTCCACGCGATTGACGTGGACCAGGTCGCTCAACGACCGCGCGCCGAGGCGCTTGCGTTTGAGCCCCGTGAGCGCGCGGCGGCCCGCGATGCGGCTGACTTCGGAGCGGACGTGCTGCAGATCGTTTTCGCGGACCGGCTCGGCCACGTCCTGGATGGCGGCGCTGAGCGGGCCGGGCCACGGGAAGGAATCGCGCGCGGCTTTGGGCAGCGCCGTGATCTCGTCGCCTTTGAAAAAACTCGCGTCGAGGCCCAGGTTGAATACGTAGCCGTCGATCTCCCAACGTCCCCGGATGATGCCGCGCGCGGGGATGTCGAGCCACGTGGCGCGGCGGCGAATCTCGACCTCCTGACGGTAGGGGAGCCAGAATCGCCCTTCCCAGAGCGCGTTGTCCAGCACGATGCTGACGTCCTCGAGCTGTGGATCGAGATAGGCTTTCGGTGTGAAATTGAACGCCATCCGCACCAGCTCGGCCGATTCGATATCGATGAACAGCGTGCCGACGATGGCGGCGCTCGCGAAGTTCTTGGGCCGCACACGCAGCGCGACGACACGCACCGCGCGCTGCGAGAGCACGATCGCCGTCGTGTCGCCCAGGGCGAAGTCGTACAGATCGGTCCCCCCCGGGGCGAGCGGATGCGGCACATCCCGCACCTCATCGCCTTCGCCCAGCCGGATGGTGGTCCCGAAGTTGTTCTGCACGATGCCGAGGTGATCGCGATGGTAGTTGATGTCGGTGGGGAGCTCAGCGCGATCGCGCCAGCCGATGATGCGCTGCTTGCTCAGCTGCGGCGCCTTCCAGTACACTTCCAGCTCCAGCTGATCCGCTTTGACGAGCCGCGGCGGCGCGGTGAGCCCTTCACCGAACTGGCCCAGGAAGAAGAGAAACCCGTGAGCTTTTGCCTTGTAGTCGCGCAGTGCGGTGTCGACCGCGGTCTGCGCGCGGCGCTCGATGGCGCGCCGCGCCAGCGCCAAGGCGGAATCGCCGTTCCATCCCTGAGCGGACGCACGGGTGGGGATGGGAGTGGCGAGCACGAGCAGCAGCACGGCGGACCAGCGCATGGCGGCGAAATTTAGGCCATGGACCCACGCGACGCATTCCTGGAGCGCGCCAAGAACGGCGGAATCGTGCCGGTGATCCGCGAAGTGGTCACGGACGCCGATACGCCCGTGGCCGCCTTCGCGAAGATCGCACGGCCGCCATTCGCGTTTCTCCTCGAATCATTGGTCGGCGGCGAGCGCTGGGCGCGGTACACCTTCCTCGGCACCGAGCCGCGCGAGGTGTGGCGCTATCGCGGCCAACAGGTCGATCGCTGGACACCGGCGTCAGGTTGGGCGCAGGCTGGGCAAACGTCCGACCCTGTCGCCCATCTCGCCGACCGCATGCGCGCGCTGCCGAGCGTCGCGCTGCCGGGCCTGCCGCGCTTCATGGGCGGCGCCGTCGGGTACCTCGGCTACGATGTCGTGCGCAGCATCGAACGGCTCGCTGCCGGTCCCCCCCCGGATACACTCGGCGTGCCCGACGCGGTCGTGATGATCGCCGATTCGCTGGTGATCCTCGACAATGTCTTCGGACGCGCCATCGTCGTGGCGAACGTCGAGGTCCCACCAAAGGCAACGCCCGCGCAACGGCTGCGGCTGTACGACGTGGCGCAGGAGCGACTCGATACCCTCATCGGACGTCTGAGCGGCACACATCAGCTGGCGCCGCTCTCGTTGGAGGACGGCGGTCGGGCGTTGCGTCCTCCCCCGCAGTCGCAATATGCCCGCGCGGCGTTCGAGCGGGACGTCGGCAGGATCCGCGAGTACATTGCCGCCGGCGACGTATTCCAGGCCGTCCTCTCGCGCCGCCAGGTCGTGCCCGGCGCCGTCGACCCGCTGCGCCTGTACAGGTACCTGCGCGCCCTGAACCCCGCGCCGTATCTCTTCTATCTGACGCTCGACGATCTCGCCATCGTCGGGAGCTCGCCGGAAGTACTGGTCCGGGTCGAGGGCGACGAAGTGACGGTCCGACCGATCGCCGGCACGCGGCCCCGGGGTGCAAGCCCCGCCGAGGACGAAGCGCTCGCCGCGTCGCTGCGCGGTGACGCGAAGGAGCTGGCCGAGCACCGCATGCTGGTCGACCTGGGACGCAACGACGTCGGGCGTGTGGCGCAGTACGGCACGGTGCGGGTCACCGAATCATTGCAGATCGAGCGCTACTCGCACGTTCAGCACCTCGTGAGCGAGGTGCGGGGACGCTTGAAGGACGGCTACGACGCGCTCGATGTGTTTCGCGCGTGTTTCCCCGCCGGGACGGTCAGCGGTGCACCCAAAGTGCGCGCTATGGAAATCATCGACGAGCTCGAACCCGAGCGACGCGGCCCGTATGCGGGGGCGGTAGGCTACGTCGGCTGGGGCGCGACGAGCATGGACACGGCGATCGCAATTCGCTCGGCGCTTGTGTTCAAGGACCAGGTCGTCGTACAAGCCGGCGCCGGCATCGTCGCCGACTCCGACCCCGCGCGTGAATTCGCGGAGACCGAAGCCAAGGCGCAGGCCGTGCTACGGGCGCTCGCGCTGGCCAAAGCAGGCGATTAGCTTCGGGCCTGTGTTCAAGCTGCTGAGCACATCCGGCGAACAATCGATCGACCTCCAGCTCGGGCGCAAACTCGTGGTGGGGCGCGCGGTCACGAGCGACGTCCCCATCTACGATCCCACGATCTCTCGCCGCCACGCCGAAATCGTCCTCACCGACAGTGGCGTCCGCGTCACCGATCTCGGCTCCTCCAACGGGACGTTCCTGAACGGCGCCAAGATCACCGAGGCCGAGGCGGGCGCCAACGACGTCGTGACCTTCGGCAAGGTGGCGTTTCGCGTCAAGGAAGTGACGGCTCCGGCCCCACGACCTCAGGTCGTGGCGGCGCCGCCCGACTTCGCGAGCCCCAAACCGGGCAGCAAAGGCGGTGTCGCGGGCGGCACGATCGTCCGGCAGCTGCCCGTCAGCGGTGGCGTCCCCGCGATCGTCATCGACCAGCCGGAAGGGTCGTCGCACCTCAAGGTGCGCGGCCAGAGTCAGGAGGAGCGGCGCGAGAAAAAGCTGTCGTTGCTGCTGGAGGTATCGAAGGAGCTGTCGAAGCAGCAGGAGCTCGACCGCCTGCTCGACAAGGTCGTGGATTTCACGTTCCAGATCATGAACGTGGACCGCGTCTCGATTCTGCTGCTGGACGGCAAGTCGGACGAGCTGATTCCGCGCATTTCCAAGAGCCGGACAGGCGACGCGAGCGCCGCGAAGCACGTGCCCCAGTCGATTGCCCGGAAAGCGGTCGAGGAGCGGGTGGCCATCCTGTCGGACAACGCCGCCGCCGACGAGCGTTTCAAGGGGAAGTCGATTCTCATTCAGAGCGTGCGCAGCGCTATGTGCACGCCGCTCATGGGCTCCGATCAGAAAGTCCTGGGCATCCTCTACGTCGACAACCTCACCGCGACGCACTCCTTCGCCGACGAGGATCTCGAGTTCCTCATCGCGTTCGGCGGGCTCACCGCGATCGCCATCGAGAACTCGCAGCTCTCGGAGCGGATCCGCCGCGAGGCGCTGGTGCGCTCGAACTTCGAGCGGTACTTCTCGCCCAACATCGCGTCCGTTATCGCCGAGCAGCAGGATGCGGGCAAGCTGCCCAGCCAGAAGCAACCAGTGGTCATCTTCTTCTCCGACATTCGCGGCTTCACCCCGATGTCCGAGGCGATGAACCCCGACGAGATCGCCGGGCTGCTGACCGATTATTTCACCGAGATGGTGGACATCGTGTTCGAGCACTCCGGGACGCTCGACAAGTTCATGGGTGACGCGATCATGGCGCTGTGGGGCGCGCCGATCGGCCACGCCGACGACGCCGACCGCGCCATGCAGTGCGCGCTGGATCAGCTCGACGCGCTCGAAAAAATGAACGAGAAGTGGAAGGAATCGGGCCGCCAGCCGCTCGCGATCGGCATCGGGATCAACTTCGGTGAAGTCTTTGCCGGCAACGTCGGGTCCCACCGGCGGCTCGAGTACACCGTCATCGGCGACGCGGTGAACACGGCCAGTCGTCTGTGCTCATCGGCCGGCGCCAACGAGATTCTGATTTCCGAGCCGTTCTACAAGGCGCTCAAGAAGCCGCCCAAGGTGGAGGCCCTCGAGCCGATTCAGGTCAAAGGCAAGACCAAGAAGGTGCCGGTCTATCGTGTAAAGCGGTAAGGCCGTCCGAACTTCGCGAGTAAGTCCAGCGCCAGCCGTAGCGGCAATCCCATCACGCCAAAGAAGTCGCCTTCGACACGTTCGATCAGCGGCGCGCCGAGCCCTTGAATCGCGTAGGCCCCGGCTTTGTCGAGGGGCTCACCGGTGGCGACGTATTCCTCGAGTGTCTTACGGTCGTTGGGGCGGAACGTCACCCGCGACACGTCGAGCGCCTGCTCGAGCCGGCCGTTCTCGGCCACGGCGACCGCGGTGAGCACTTCGTGGGTCTTGCCCTGCAGTTGCGCCAGCATTTCGACGGCATTTGCGGGCGAGGTGGGCTTCTCGAAGATCTTGCCACCCAGCACGACCGTCGTGTCGGCGGCCAGAATCACCTCGCCGGGCGCGCGAGCGACCACCGCGTGCGCCTTGGCGCGCGATAGCCGGGTGACGTAGGCGTCGGGTTTCTCGCCGGGGAGGACGTGCTCGTCCACGTCGGGCGGGATGACGCGGAACGGAATCCGGAGCATCTCGAGCAGCTGCTTGCGGCGCGGCGAGCCGGACGCCAGGACGATGGGCAACACGCGGAAAAAGATAGCTCGGCGTAAGTTTGGGTGTGCTCTGGATCGCGCTATGTACACTGCAGGGTCCACCGGCGACGGACATCTACCTCGCCGGCCTGCGCGTCGCCCGAGGTCGCGTCACCGTCGATGCGCCGGTCAACGTGACCGCCAGGCCCGGCTACGACAACCAGCCGTTCTTTCTGCCCGACGGGCGCGCGTTCCTCTATACGTCGGTGCGCGAGGACGGCCAAGCGGACATCTATCGCTACGACATCGCCGGCAAGAACAGCACTCGGCTCACCACCACGCCAGAAAGCGAGTACTCCCCTACCCCGCTCCCGAATCGTAAGGGCTTCTCAGTGATCCGCGTCGAGGCCGACTCCACGCAACGCCTGTGGGCGTTCGATCGCGACGGATCCCAGCCGCGGCTGGTGCTCGATTCGATCAAGCCGGTGGGCTACCACGCCTGGGCCGACGCCCATGCGCTGGTCCTGTTCGTCCTGGGCTCTCCGCCCACGTTGCAGATCGCGGTTGCGGGTTCCCCCGGAGCGCGCGGCGAGGTCGTCGCGCATGACATCGGCCGGTCACTGCAGCGCATTCCGCGACGCGCCTCGGTCAGCTTCGTGCAGCGCGACTCGGCCGCGGGCGGGGGTCCCTGGCTCGAAGCACTCGACGTCCGCACCCGGACCATGACGAAGCTGGTGCAGCCGCCGCCGGGTGCGGATTTCTTCGCTTGGACGCCCGGCGGAATCGTCCTGACCGCCAGTGGAACGAAGCTGTACCAGTGGGATCCGCGGCGGGGAGACGCGTGGGAGGAGGTCGCGGACCTTGCCGGCGCCGGTCTCACCAACGTGACACGGCTCGCGGTGAGCCCCAAAGGCGATCGCCTCGCGATCGTCGCCGTGCCGGCAGCTCCCTAGCGCTCCAGAATCAGCGTCACCGGTCCGTCGTTCACCAATTCGACATCCATCATCGCGCCGAACTCCCCGGTCTCGACCGGGATCTTGCCGGCGGATTTCTCCTTGAGCAGCGCGACGAATTTCTCATACAGGGGAATGGCGACATTTGGCGGAGCAGCATCGATAAAGCTGGGGCGTCTGCCCTTGCTGGCGTCGCCGTACAGCGTGAACTGCGACACGACCAGCACGCCACCGTTCACCTCGGCGAGGTCCCGGTTCATCTTGCCTTCGTCGTCACCGAAGACGCGAAGACCAAGAATCTTTTCGGCCATCCACGCCAGCTGTACATCGGTGTCGGCCGGCGCGAAACCAGCGAGCACAAGAAAGCCGGGCCCGATTTTCCCGGTGACCCGGCCTTCCACCCGAACCTCCGCGCGCTGGACCCGCTGGAGGACGACTCTCACTCGACCGTCACGCTCTTGGCCAGATTGCGCGGTTGATCGACGTTGCAGCCTCTGCGCACCGCGATATAGTAGGCCAGCAATTGTAGCGGCACGACGCTCAACACCGGCGTGAGCAGATCGAGCGTCTCGGGAATCTCGATGCGGTGGTCGGCGAGCTCATCCAGAGCCGTGTCGCCTTCGGTCACGATCGCGATCACCCGGCCGCCGCGGGCCTTCACCTCTTCGACGTTGCTGACGACCTTCTGATGCACGCCGTCCTTCGGCGCGATGAACACGACCGGCATGAGATCATCGATCAGCGCGATCGGCCCGTGCTTCATCTCTGCCGCCGGATACCCCTCGGCGTGGATGTAGCTGATTTCCTTGAGCTTCAGGGCCCCCTCGAGCGCGACCGGGAAATTGTAGCCGCGGCCCAGGTAGAGCACGTTTTGCGCGCGCACCAGCCGCTCTGCGATTTGCTCGACCTCCGACGCCTTGGTGAGCACGCGACTCACGAGGTCCGGCAGCTTCGCAAGCGCCCGCACCACCTCCCGTCCCTGCAGGATCGAGAGGGCGCGCAGCCGGCCCATCTTCAACGTCAGCAGCGCCAACGCCACGATCTGGCTGGTGAACGCCTTGGTGCTCGCCACGCCGATCTCCGGGCCGGCGTGGAGATAAATGCCGCCGTCCACTTCGCGCGCGATCGAGCTGCCCACGACGTTGACCAGTCCCAGGGTCCGGGCACCGCGCCGCTTGGCCTCGCGCAACGCGGCCAGCGTGTCGGCGGTCTCGCCCGACTGGGAAATCCCGATTACGAGGGTGTGTTCGTCGACGATCGGATTGCGATAGCGGAACTCCGAGGCGTATTCGACTTCCGTCGGAATGCGCGCCAGCTCTTCCATCATGTATTCGCCGATCAACGCCGAATGCCACGACGTGCCGCAGGCCGTGATCACGATACGCTGCACTTTGAGCAGCTCTTCGTTGCTGATGTTCAAGCCGCCGAAGCGGACCGTGCCTTCTTCCTCGAGGAGACGGCCGCGGAGCGTATTCTGCACGCTCTCCGGCTGCTCCATGATCTCCTTGAGCATGAAGTGCGCGTACCCGCCGCGCTCGATCGTCGCGAGATCCCACTCCACGTGCGTGACCGGCTTTTCTTTCTCGGCGGCGGCGAGATCCATGATGCGGTAATCGGTCGGCTTGACCTCGGCGATGTCGCCGTCGTCGAGATAGACGACCGACCGGGTATGCGCGAGGACCGCCGACGCGTCGGACGCCACGAAGTTCTCGCCGTTCCCGATGGCCACGAGCAACGGCGAGCCGCGGCGCGCGGCCACGATCGTGTCGGGCTCCCGGATCGAGATCACCGCGATGCCGTAGGTACCCTCGACCTGGCGCAGCGCCTCGGCGGTGGCGTCCACCAGCGGTGTGCCCTTGGTGTGAGTCTCTTCGATCAGATGCGACAGGACTTCCGTATCGGTCTGCGATCGGAAGACATGCCCCCGCTTGGTGAGCGCCTGCCGCAATGCGCCGGCGTTCTCGATGATGCCGTTGTGCACCACCGCCAGCGTGCCCCCACAGTCGGCGTGCGGATGCGCGTTCACCGTGTTGGGTGCGCCATGCGTCGCCCAACGGGTGTGCGCGATCGCGGTCGTGCCCTCGGGCAGCTGGCTACCGAGCTCGCGCTCCAGCACGGCGATCTTTCCGGGTGCGCGAAAGATCTCGAGCCCGCCGTTGACGACGGCCAGACCGGCGGAGTCATAGCCGCGATACTCGAGACGCTTCAGACCCTCGAGTACGACGGGCGCCGCCGTCCGTTTGCCGGTGTACCCTACGATGCCGCACATAACCGCCGCCCTTCTTCGATTAACCGTTCTGCGTCCGCGCGCGATGGCGCTTCCGCGATGAGTCGAATGATTGGCTCGGTACCCGAGGGTCGCACGTGCAGCCAGCGATCCGGCCATGCGAGCCGTAACCCGTCCTGCGTATCCACTGCCGCTTCTGGAAACCCGCGCCGCAACCCATCATACACCGGCTCGAGACGGGGGCCCCGCGGTACCTTCGCTTTGACGATCGTGTACCGTGGCGCGCGCACAACGAGTTCGCTGACCGTCACCCGCTCGCGCGCAAGCAGCGACAGCACCAGCGCGAGCGCCACCGGCGCATCGCGGCCGACATGCAGCGCGGGATACATCACTCCACCATTCCCTTCGCCGCCGATCACCGCTTTCAGCGCGATGATCTTGCGCGCGACGTGCGCCTCGCCGACTGCCGCACGAACCACGCGTGCACCGAACTCTCGCGCGGCGTCTTCCACCACCAGCGACGTCGACAAATTGCAGACGACGGTCTGACGGCCGGACGGCCGGACGGCCCTGATCGCAAATGCGAGGGTGTAGTCCTCGCCGATCGGGCGTCCCTTCTCGTCCACAATCGCGAGCCGATCGACATCCGGGTCGACCGCGATACCGATGTCCGCCTTCTTCCGTCGCACGAGCGCGCCAAGCGCTTTCAGATTCTCCGGCACCGGCTCCGGGGGCCGGGGGAACAGCCCGTCGGTTTCCAGATTGATGGCGGCGACGCGGCACCCCAACCGCTCGAGCAGCTCCGGCATCAGCGCACCGCCCGCGCCACGCACCGTATCGAGCGCGACGCGGAAGCGCCGGCGCCGGATCGCCCGTACATTCACTCCCCGCAGCGCGAGCACGGCGGCGAGATGGCGGGAAATCGCGTCTGAATCCCCCTCCACTCCGCCGATCGCGGTGACCTGGGCCCGCGGCAGGGAATCCCCCGCCGCCAGTTCGCGTACCCGCGTGCCTGAACCAGTATCAAGAAAGATGCCATCGGGGCCGACGAACTTGAGCGCGTTCCATTCGATAGGATTGTGGCTAGCGGTGAGGATGATGCCGCCGGCGGCCCGATGATGCTCGACGGCGAGTTGGACCGTCGGGGTGGCCACTAAGCCCACATCGATCACGTGGCAGCCGACCGACTGCAGGCCCGCCATGGCGGCAGCGGAGAACATGAGTCCCGAGGTCCGCGCGTCCCTGCCCAGAACGACGCGTGTTTTGCCCTTTGTCGTTGCCCACGTCCCAAATGCCGCCGCCCACCGAGCGACGATTTCGGGAGTCAGGTCTGTACCAACCAAACCCCGAACTCCCGACACACTGACCATCAAGGTGTCAGACATGAGACGCTCAATTTAATGCGGGAATCAGGCCCGACGGGCTTCCATGGCACGGGTGGGCAGCCGCAGGGGCTGGAGCTGCGGCGTGGGAATGGGCAGCGACGCGCCATCGGCAAACGCGCGCAGGAACGCCTTGACGATCTCGGCGTCGAACTGGACGCCCTTCCCCTCCTCGAGCTCCCGCATGGCGTGCTTGACCGACAGTGACGGGCGATAGGGGCGGACGCTCGTCATTGCGTCGAACGCGTCCGCCACGCTGACGAGCCGCGCTTCGAACGGGATTTGATCGCCTTTCAAGCTGTCGGGGGAGCCGGTGCCATCGAGCCGCTCGTGATGCGAGCGCACGATCGCGAGCGCGCCGGGCGCGTCGCGCATCAGCGGCCCCAGAATGCGCGCCCCGATCACCGTATGCTCCATGATGTGGCGATACTCGGCGTCGGACAGCTTGCCCGCCTTGTGCAACACGCTCTCACTGATGCCAATCTTCCCAACGTCATGGAGCTCGGCGCCGAGCGCGATGGTGTCGATGGAATCTTTGTCCAGCTCGAGCGCGCGCGCGATCTCGACGGAATAGTTGGCGACGCGCATCGAGTGCCCGCGCGTGTACGCGTCTTTCGCTTCGAGCGCGAAGACGAGCGCATGCACTCCCTCGAGGAACAGCTCTTCGATGCGCCGCGCCTGCGCCTCGACACGCTCTTCGAGACCCTGCTGGTAATTGCGGTTCTCGATGATGAGCCGCCGCTTGTCGAGCGCCTGCGACACGCGGGCCCGCACCTCGTCGAGATGAAACGGCTTGGCGACGTAATCGAGCGCGCCCATTTGCAGGCAGGCGACGGCGCTCTCCACTTCGGCCACGGCCGTCACGACGATGACGGCGGTTCCCGGCCAGCGCGTAACGATCTCACGCAACAGCGTGACGCCGTCCATTTCGGGCATCCGCAAGTCGGAAATGACGAGCGGCACCGCGCCCTTCTCCAGCTCCTGCAACGCCTCGACCCCAGAGCCGGCTTCGACGCACGCGAAGCCTTCGCCCTCGAGCAACCGGACGAGCACGCGGCGCAGCCGCGGCTCGTCATCCACGACGAGGCAGCGCATTCCGGAGAAGGGTGGCATGGCCCCGCCAAGGTAAAGGTCGCTTGCCCCCAAGGAAAGCCGCCCTTACGTTCCGGCCATGACGCGAGTCGCCGAACGTGACCTGACGCATCGCATTGCGACACGCGCCGTGCACGCCGGTTACCTAGGGGATCCCCTCAGTGGGGCCGTCATGACCCCGATCTACCAGACCTCCACCTACATCCAGGAGGGACTGGGTCGCAACAAAGGGTACGAGTACGCTCGCACGCGCAACCCGACGCGCGAGGCCCTCGAGCGCAACGTTGCCGCGCTCGAAGGCGGCCTCCATGGATTTGCGTTCGGGTCCGGGTTGGCGGCGCTCGATGCGGTGATGAAGTTGTTGTCGGCAGGCGATCACGTCGTGAGCGGCGAGAACGTGTACGGCGGCTCACACCGCCAGATGACCCACATCTGGTCGCGCATGGGTCTCACGTTCACGTTCGTGGACGGCGGCGATGCACAGGCGGTAGCGGCCGCCGTCACGCCGAACACGAAGATCGTGTACGCCGAGACGCCGACCAATCCGATGATGCGGCTGTGCGATCTCAAGGCGACCGGCGAGATCGCACGCAAAGCCAAAGCGTTGTTCGTCGTCGACAACACGTTCGCGACCCCATACTTCCAGCAGCCCCTGCAGTTCGGCGCCGATATCGTTCTCCATTCGACGACGAAGTACCTGAACGGCCACTCGGACATGATCGGTGGCATGCTCGTCGCGACCCGCGACGACGTCGCCGAGCGCCTCGGATTCATTCAGAACTCGTCCGGTGCCGTGCCGGGTCCGTTCGATTGCTGGCTGGCGCTGCGCGGCACCAAGACGCTAGCGCTGCGGATGCGCCAACACGACCTAAGTGGCCGGCGCGTCGCGGAATGGCTGGAGAAGCATCCCCGAATCCAGCGCGTGTACTATCCGGGACTGCGCTCGCACCCGCAGCACGAGCTCGCCGCGCGTCAGATGAAGGGATTCGGCGGGATGCTGAGCATCGAGCTGGGCGACACCGCTTTCGCGCGTCGCTTCGTGGAGCGGACCAAGATCTTTGCGCTCGCCGAATCGTTGGGCGGTGTGGAGAGCCTGATCGGCCATCCGGCGTCGATGACACATGCGAGCGTGCCGCCGGAGATGCGGCGTCGCATGGGACTCACCGACAGCCTGGTCCGGCTGTCGGTCGGGATCGAGGATGTGGAGGACCTGATCGGCGATTTAGATCAGGCGTTGGCTGACGATTAGCTATCACGAAACATGCGATTCCCCGGCCCGTACGTGAGGGAATCCATTCGCAGGAGAGAGGCATGACCGAACCGACGAACAGCCTTCCCGCGGCACGGCCGCGGAAAGTGTTGACCCAAATCGCTCCCGTCTCGTGGGAGCATCCGGCCGATCGGGCGGCGCTGCAATCGCTGCGCTCCATTCCCGGTTTCGACCAGGTGGTGAAGAAGATCTACGGATTCATCGGCGAGCGCGGCATCCGCCTGCTGTTCCAGGCAGACGCCGTGCGCGTCGGGCCGAGACAATTCCCCCGTCTCAACGAGCTGTATACCGACGTGCTGACAACGATGGATGTGGAGCCGCGGCCGGACCTGTTCGTATCCCAGACGCCGTTCGTCAACGCGGGCGCCTACGGGATGGACCGGCCGTTCATCGTGATCAACTCGGGCGCGCTCAAGCTGCTCGATGACGACGAGATGCGGACGCTCCTGGGGCACGAGCTGGGCCACGTGATGAGCGGGCACGCGCTGTATGTCACGATTCTGATCCTGATCCTCAATTTCAGTTTTTCGACGTTGCCGTTCTTGGCGGGCATCGCCCTGCTGCCCATCCGGATCGCCCTGCTCGAGTGGTTCCGGAAGAGCGAGCTCTCGTCCGATCGCGCGGGTCTCCTCGCGGTCCAGGATCCGCACGCCGCGATGCGCATGCATCTCAAGATGGCCGGCGGCGGCGATATGAAGCAGATGAACCTCGACGAGTTCCTCGTGCAGGCCAAGGATTACGAGGAATCGGGGGGCGCGCTCGACCGAATCTTCCAGATCCTCAACACCCTCGACCGGACGCATCCGTTCAGCACGCTGCGTGCCGCCGAGCTGCAGCGCTGGATCGGAGCCGGCCACTACGAGCGCATCCTGAACGGCGAGTACACCCGCCGTGGCCCCGACGCGGACAACCGGCCGATCGACAAGGACATCGATGAGGCCCGCGATCACTATATGAAGGAAGCAAAAGCCGTCGTGAACGACGTGGTGGACTCCGCCAAGCGAGCCGCCCAGGCGTTTACGGACGCATTCAAGAAGAGGTGAAAGTACTGGTCGTCGGAGGCGGCGGCCGCGAACATGCCCTCTGCTGGGCACTGCGTCGCGACGCCGCCTCTGCGTTTTCCGATGACCTGACGCTGTTCGCGGCACCGGGCAATCCCGGCACCGGCGCGCTCGCTACCGACCTCCCCATCCCCGCCACCGCGGTCGATCACCTCGTCGCCGCCGTCCTGCGGCACGACATCGACGTCACGATCATCGGTCCCGAGGCCCCACTTGCCGCGGGACTCGCCGATCGGCTGCGCGACGCCGGCCGCGCGGCGTTCGGACCGTCGGCGGCGGCCGCACAGCTCGAGTCGTCCAAAGCGTACGCCAAAGAAGTCATGCGACGCGCGGGCGTTCCGACTGCGACGAGCGCCACGTTCGTCGACGAGACGCCAGCGCGCGACTACATCGGCGCTCACGCCGAGCCGCTGGTGGTGAAGGCGTCGGGGCTCGCGGCCGGCAAGGGGGCAGTCGTGTGTAACACGCGTGCGGACGCTGCCGCGGTCGCACGCGCGATGCTGGCAGGCTCCCTCGGCGAGGCCGGCAAAGAGATCGTGATCGAAGAGTTCCTCGAGGGCGAAGAGCTGTCGGTGCTGGCGCTGACGGATGGTGAGCGCCTCGTCATCCTCCCGCCGGCCCAGGACCATAAGCGGCTGGGTGAGGGCGACATCGGGCCAAACACTGGCGGGATGGGCGCCTACTGTCCCGTCGGGATTGCCACTGAGGCGCTCCTGGCTCGCGTGCGCACGGAGGTGTTCGAGCCCGTCTTACGCGAGGTGGCGGCACAAGGCTCTCCCTACGAGGGCGTGCTGTACGCCGGACTGATGATTCTGCCGGACGGCACGCCGTCGGTGCTCGAATTCAACGCCCGCTTCGGCGATCCGGAGACGCAGGTGCTCCTGCCGGCGCTGTTGCCGGGATTCAGCGAGCATCTCGTGGCGATCGCGCAGCGGCGCTGGAATCCGGTGGTCACACAGCAGGTGCTGACAGTCGAGCGGGCCGCGGTGACCACCGTCCTGGCGGCGCGGGGGTATCCCGAGAATCCGGAAAAGGGGGCGGCGATCAGGCTGCCGGAACCGGCGGAGCTGGGCGACGATGCCATTGTCTTTCACGCCGGCACGTACCGCGACAACGAGGGGAGACTGCGGACGTCCGGTGGCCGCGTGTTCAGCGTGACCGGCCTTGGCCCCACGGTGGCGCTCGCCGCGCAGGCGAGTCGTCGCGCCGCCGAGCGCATCTCCTTCGAAGGAAAGACCTGGCGCCGCGACATCGCCTGGCGTGAGATCCAGCGTGCCGGAGCTGCCTGAAGTCGAGACGATCGTCCGCGAGATCGCGCCCCGCCTGGAGGGGGGTCGGATCGCGGAGGTGCAGCTCAAGAAAACCGACGTCCTGCGCGAGGTCACCAAGCAGCGCCTGATCAAGACTCTGCGCGGCAATACGATCGAACAGGTGTACCGTCGCGCCAAGCATGCCGTGTTTCGCCTGTCGTCCGGCGACCGGATGATCATCCAGCCGCGCATGACGGGATCGGTGATCGTCTACGACCGCGCGCTCACGCGGGAGGAGCTGCAATACGCGGTCCTGATCTGTACGCTCAACGACGGGCCCACGTTCGTGTACCGCGATGTGCGGCGCCTGGGCACGGTCTGGCTCCTCGACGAAGAGGGGTGGATCGCGTACACCGGCCGGATCGGCCCCGAGCCGCTCGAGGAGACGTTCACGCCATTCGTGTTCGCGGACCGTCTGAAGGGCACCCGCACGGCGGTGAAGAAAGCGATCATGGACCAGCGCCGGCTGGCCGGCGTGGGAAACATCTACGCGAACGAAGCCCTGTTCGACGCCAGGCTCAATCCGGCGAAGCCGACGCACAAGCTCTCACTCGAGGAATTCGCGCGGCTGCACGCGGCGATCGTCGATGTGCTGCAGCGGGCACTGGTCTCGTCGGGCACGACACTACGGGATTACCGCACCGGCACCGGCGAACGCGGCCGGTTTCAGTTCAAGCTGCGCGTGTACGGACGAGGCGGAGAAAAGTGCAAGAACTGCGGCCGGAAGCTGGTCTTGACCCACAAGATCGATCTGCGGCAGACCGTGTTTTGTCGGAGATGCCAGAAATAGGGGCTAGGGGCTAGGGGTTAGGGGCTGGGCCCAGGGATAGACCCACCCTAGCCCCCAACCCCTAGCCCCCAACCCCTAGTCAACAAACGCCCACAACAGCTCCCGGCTCTTCCGGTCCAGCAGCTCCGGCCTGCCGAGGTGATACAAGTCCCCCGCCAGATCACGGATCAACAGCCCGCCATGCGGCAGTGTGCGCGGCCAATCATCGAGCCGCGTCTGGAACGTGCGAGGACCCTGCTGTGTCTCGACCCGCCAACGGCGGATCTCGACTTCCTCGTCGATCTCCAGCACACGCGTCACTTCGAACACGAACCCCGCCACCGCGAGCGCCATCTCCAGCGCCGCGCGGGAGCGCTGATCGAGCTCGGCGGGATCCCGCACGAGCGCGAACTCCTCTTCGTCCGAGTCCCGTAGCGACAAATGACGCGTGGGTTCCGACCAGGGAAAGCAGCGCCGGACCGATACGGCGCGCTCCTCGTCGCCGCGCAGCGCCCAGAGCGAGCCGTCGCCACGCCATTCGAGCGCCAGCGTTCCGGTGTACGGTTTCGATGCGAGAGCGGTCATAGAGCCTCCTTTCTATTGAAGCTGCAGTTGCAGCTCGTACAAATGCCGGTACTTCCCGTCCGGTTTTCCGAGCAGCTCGGCATGGGTCCCGTGCTCGATCAGGCGTCCCTCTTCGATCACGAACAGGCGCGACGCCTTGCGAAGCGTCGACAGCCGGTGCGCAATCGCGAACACCGTCCGCCCCGCCACCAACCGCTCGAGCGCCTCCTGGATCTCCCGCTCGGTCTCCGTGTCCACGCTGCTCGTCGCCTCGTCCAGAATGAGGATCCGCGGATCGTGCAGGATCGCCCGCGCAATCGACACGCGCTGGCGTTCGCCGCCCGACAGCGTGTGCCCCCGCTCCCCCACCACCGTGTCGTAGCCGTGCTGCAGCTTGGTGATGAAGTCATGGGCATTCGCCGCCTGGGCCGCCGCGACCACCTGGTTCAACGGCGCCTCGTGCGACCCGTAGCGGATGTTCTCCAGCACCGTGCCGTGAAACAGGTACGGATCCTGGAGCACCATGCCGATCTGCCGGCGAAAATGCCCCGTGTCGAGCCGCCGGAGATCGACGCCATCGATTCGGATCGTTCCCCCGCTCACGTCATAGAAGCGCGCGATGAGGTTCACGATCGTCGTCTTCCCGCCACCCGAAGGGCCAACGAGCCCGATCAGCTCGCCGGGCGCCACATCGAAACTCACGCCCCGCAGCACTTGCCGGACGCCGTCGTAGCCGAACGTCACGTGGTCGAACGTGACTCGCCCGTGCACCGGCTCGAGCCGCACCGGCTCCGCCACGTCACGGATCTCCGGCTCGGTGTCGAGCACCTCGAACACGCGGTGGGCCGACGTCGTAGCCCGGTTGATGGTGCGCGCCATCTGGCCGATGACATCGATCGGCGCCAGGAACATCGTCGTGTAAAGCAGAAACGAGACGAAGGTCCCCAGCGGCAGATGTGTCCCACTGCCGAGCAGCCGCGGCACTGCGAATATCCAGACCGTGATCGTCATCGCGTGGACGCCGAGGATGAGTAGCGGCCAGAACGTCGTCCACGACCGATGAATGCGGTTGAACTCGGCCGTCACGTCCTCGTTGCGCTCGCCGAAGCGCGCGATTTCCCGGTCCTCCTGGTTGAACGCCTTCACCACCCGGATTCCGGGAATCGTGTCCGACAGCACGTCGGTCACGCGCGACCATTTCCGCCACGCCCGGATGAACAACCGGCTGATGTTCTCGCCGTGCCGGTAGATCACCCAGCAAAACACCGGCACCGGCAAGGTCATCACCAGACCAAGCCGCCAATCGAGCGAGAGCAGTACCGCGCTGAGGCCCGCGAGCTGCACGAGCGACAGCGATACGTCCACGATCCCGAACGCCAGGAACTCCCACAGCCGGTCCGTGTCCGCGGACACACGCGTGATCAAGCTGCCGGTCCGCTTGCGCGAGAAAAACGACAGGCTGAGCCGCTGAATGTGCTCGTACAGCTCGTCACGCAGATCCCGGGCAACCCATTCACCGAGGATCGCCATCAACCGCAGCCGGATGTATGCCGCGGCCTGTTTGACGAGGTACACGGCCGCCATCGCGGCCACGGCGAGCGCCGCAATCGTCCCCGCGCGGGCGAGCGACAACGTGCCCGCCTGCGCCGGGCGCACCACGCGGTCGAGCAGATAGCCCGCCAGATACGGCGGCACCAGGCTGACCAGCGTGATCACCGTCGCCGCCGCCATGCCCAGCGTCAGCTGCCGGCGGTACGGATGGAGGTAGCCGAGCAGGCGCCGGATCACGGCCGTCTGCCGTCCAGAGACCAGCGCCTGCGCTTCCCGGATCGGCCGCGCCACGCTCTCGGCGTACAGGCGGTCGGCGTCGGCGTCCTCGAGCTCCCGCTCGTGCCCCTGGATCTGCTCCTCGAGCACGAACCGGATGTTCTCGAACGCCCGGCGCTGCCGATGCGTGTAGCGCAGCAACGCCAATGCCGGCTCGCCCGGCGCGCCCAGGATCGTCAGGGTGTTGGCCGACAACCCGGGCGCTTCGCGGACCGCCGCGATGCTTGACCGGGCGATGCTGCGGACGTCCCATCCCTCGCTGTCCCGCTTCGCGACCGCGATGTGCCTGGGGCCAAGCGCGAACCACGTTTCCGAGAGCAAGAGGCTCTGGTCGAGATCGGCGAGCGCGTACAGCTGGATGGGCGCGCCCTGCCAGGCGTGCTCGATCTGCCGGCGCAGCTCCGCAGGGAGCCGAGTCGGCTGGGCTATGTAGCGCTCGATGATGTAGTCGTCGAGATGTTGCTGCGTGCTCATGTCCGTGATCTCCTCAACCCCTGTCCCCCTCTCCCTCAGGAGAGGGGGAACGCCTAACAGAACGGCCCCCCAGGTCCACGAAGCACCCGGAAGGCCGGATCACGGCACAGATACGATCCGATCGACTTCTAGGGTGCTCCTCCACCTCCACCGGCGCCGGCGATGCCGGACGCAATACGCCCACGCGCGTCGAACACCGGGGCGAGCAGGCACAGCATGCCCGGCTCGCACCACAGGCGGCGCAGCATCGGCGTAACGGTGGATTGACGAATCATTTCAGTCCGAAACCCTTTCGCATGTGATTCGGGGAGCCACTGTGGTCAAACTAAAACGACGTACGTGACTGGTCAACCCAAGGATTCACGTGGGTCCTACGTACATTTCTTCCAATGCGCGGTCGCACGGTTGCAGCGCTCTTTGCCGTCACGGTCCCAGGCGGCTGTGGCGGTCCCCTGCCTACGAACAGCGCAACCACCGGCACGCCGGCCGCGATCGCACAGGTACGGCTCTTCGATGAAGAGCGCGGCACGGACCTGACGGTGCATACGGGACTCCCCGCCGATCAGTCGGTGCGGCTCGAGGTTCGTCTCTATGCGCCCGACGGCCACCGCCTCACCGGCATCGTGGGTGGCGTTGTGCTCACGCTCGCGTTCACTCCCGAATCCCTCGCGTCCGCGCTCCCTGTTCCGGGGCGGCCACTGGAAGCGGTGATCACGCCGACCGCTGCCGTCGGGACCAGCGGCTCCCAGACCGTCTCGCTGTTCTTCCCCGGCACCGGTGAGACGAAATCGTTCGGACCATTCCATGTCCAGGTTCAAGCGGGCGGCGGCGGTCAGAGAGAGTTCCGATTGTTCGACGCCTTCAACGCGGATTTCACTGAGCACGTGCCACTCATTTCGGGCGACACGACGCGACTCGAGGTTCGGCTGTACGACTCCACCGGGGCCCGCCGGACGTCGATTCCCGGTGGCGCAGAAGTCACATTCCACTTCGATCCCGATTCGCTCGCCGCGGCCGCGCCGATCCCCGGCTTGCCGTTCTGGAAGGCCGTGACCCCCACATCGGCGGTCGGTACAGAAGGCTCGCTGTCCATCTCGGTGCTCTTCCTCGCCGACAGCACGACGAAGACATACGGACCGATCCAAGTTCTGGTGCATTGAGCTCGCGGTCGTCCTCGCGGCGACGCCGGCGATGGCCCAGCACGAGGGCCACGTACCGGGTGTCGCCTATCCCCCCTGGGGCTCGGGAACCTCGTGGCTCCCGGCCGTAGCGCCGATGCGCGGCTTTCATTTTCAGGCAGCCAAGTGGGAGCTGATGGTACACGGGAGCGTCTTCGGGCAATTCGTGAAGGAATTTGGACCCCGCGGCAACTATCAACTGGGCGGCATCAATTGGCTGATGGGGGACGCGTCTCGGCCGCTTGCGGGAGGGGAATTTCGCGCACGCATGATGGCGAGCGCCGAATACTTCACCATCACGCGTGCCGGCTATCCGCAATTGTTGCAGGTGGAGCAACCCTACCGTGGCGGTACGGTTACGGACCGCATGCATCCGCACGAGCTGCTGAGCGAGGTCGCGGTCATGTACGATCGGCCGATCGGAACCGACTGGCGCTGGTCGGTCTATCTCGCGGCGGTCGGCGAGCCGGCACTCGGGCCCGTCGCGTACCTGCATCGTCCGTCCGCCGCCAACGACCCCATTGCCCCGCTCGGGCACCATACGCAGGACGTCACGCACGAAAGCTTCGGCGTCGCGACTATCGGAGTCTTCACACCCAAGGTTCATCTCGAGGCTTCGGTCTTCAACGGGGCGCATCCGAACGAGGTACGCACGAACTTCGAATATCGCGGGGCAGTGTTCAACTCTTTTGCCGCTCGGGTGACCGTGAATCCAAGCGAGCGCTGGACTGTCGCTGCTTCCGCTGCCTACATCGATCCGCACGAACACGAGCCACTCCACCGCCTGGAGCTTTCGGCGCTGCATGTGGCGGGAAGATGGTCAACGTCTTTTATCTGGGGCGCGAACGTGCCCACGGACACGCGTCGCGTCCTGAACACCGCGCTGATCGAGACCAACATCGAGCTCGACGGCCGGAACGCGATTTTCGGCCGCGCGGAATACGTCACCCGCACGGCCGAAGAGCTCGCATTGGTCGGTTCGATCAGTTCGGAGATCGAGGTGGGCTCGCTCTCCCTGGGTTATGCCAGGCGCGTCGGCAAGTTACGCGAGGTCGGCGCGTGGCTCGGCGCGCGTGGGCACGTGGACATCGTGCCCGAGCAGCTGCGGCTGTTCTATGGAAGCCGCACGCCAACTGGGGTCCTCGTGTACCTGCGGGTCAGCCCTTAGCGGCTGGCGGCGGCCTATTGGCTGCCGAGCCGCCGCGCGACGTCCCGGTTCCAAGCCCCCTGGTGCTCCGCCAGGAGCCCATGGTTCGTCTCGGCATCGTAGCGGCGTTGCTCGGCTTTCTCCTCCTGGGCAAGCCGCTCCGCCAGAGCACTCAGCTCCGCATCGGTCCGTGCGCAGGGCCGGGCCAGATCCCTGTATGCCCGCCGCATCCGGCGGGCGTGCACCTCCGCCAGATCGAAATGCGTCTGTTCGTGGCGCAAGATCGTGCCGCGTTGCGTGCTGTCGTTCAGGACGATCGCTTTGACCCAGGACTGCCGCGGCCGAAATCCGGCGATCACCCGAAACTCGAACACAGCACCTCTGCATTTCCAGCCTGAGTACAGCGTGTAGGAGATCTTCGCCCCCTCCGAGCCCTCCGAGGGCGGGGGCCCCTGGAAGTCGCTCCAGAGGAGCCGCCGCCCGGCGGACCACGGGAACGCGTGGTCGGCGGCCAGATCGCCGCGAAGCATGTCGTCCACCGTACGCGACGCCGCGGCGGACGGCGATCCGCGCCTCGCGGGACTTGGGGCGGGGCGTCGAGCAGGAGGAGGGCCTGCATGGCTGGCGCACCCGAGAGCCCCGACGAGCAAGAGCGCGGCGGCGAGCCTCACTGAAGTGCTACAATCCGTCCGCGCGGCGGAATTCCTGCCTCGAGCTCCAGAATCCCGACGCTCGGCGGGATCCCAAACCGCGGCGCGCCTGCGCCGCCCGGATTCATCACCGTCACCGTCTTGTCCACCAGCTCGAGCAGCGGCCGATGACTATGCCCGAAAATGATGATCTCGGCGTCGGGAAAGGCCTCATGCAACTTGGTGGGGTTGGGACTCCCAAATTGGTCGCCGTGCGTGACAACGATCGGGAACCCATCCAACTCGATTTCGGCGACTTGCGGTAGCTGCGAGCTCAGCTCGAAGCCGTCGCTGTTGCCGTACACCGCCGTCACCGGGGCGAGGGCGCGGAGCTCGACCAAGAGATCGCTCCGCCCCACGTCGCCGCCGTGCAGGATGTGATCGACTTCTTTGAAGATCTCGAATACCTGCGGCCGCAGCACGCCGTGGGTATCCGAGATGACGCCGAGTCTCACCTGCCGGTCGCCGGTCCGATAGCGCGCGCCGTGACGTAGAAGTTCTCGTCGACACTCAGGTCGCCCGCGTTGGGGGAGCCAGCGTCGAGCGACTGCCACGTCTCCGTCGGATGGAGGACCCGTGTGCCCTGCCCCGGCACGTTCACTCGGACCGGCATGTCGAACCCGGATACGACGTTGGTCCAATGGTAGGTGAGCTTCCCACCCTCGACCCGATATTCGAACACGGGGATCTGCGTCGTGGTGAGGTACTGCGCGAACACTTTGCTGAGATCGATCCCGGCCTCGCGGCTGATGTAGTCCTGGACCTGTTTGCCGGTGACGGTCTGATGGTAGAAGGTCTTGTTCAGGCCACGCAGGATGTCGCGCCATTTCGCGTCGTCGTCGATGATCGCGCGAATCGTGTGCAGCATGTTCCCCCCCTTGGGATACATGTCGCCCGAGCCCTGCGCGTTCACTCCAAAGACCGGAACGACGGGCCGGTCGTTCCGCACGCCGCGACGCGCACCGATCATATAGGCCGCGCCCGCGCTCTTCCCCAGCCGGCACTCCGTATAAATCCCCTCGGCGTAATTCGCGAAGCTCTCGTGGACCCACATGTCGGCGTGGTCCTGTGCCGAGATGTTGTTGCCCCACCACTCGTGCGCGCTCTCGTGGACGATGATGAAGTCCCACTGCAACCCGAGCCCCGTGCCCGACAAATCGCGGCCCAGGTAGCCGTTGAGGAAATGATTCCCGTAGGCGACGCCGCTCTGATGCTCCATGCCGAGGTGCGGCGTCTCGATCAGCTTGTAGCCGTCGGCGTACCAGGCGTAGGGTCCGAACCAATGCTCGAAACACCGCAGCATCGGGATCACCTGCTGGAATTGCCGGCGTGCGGTGTCGGCGTGATAGTCGAGCGGCCAGAAATCGAGCGTCAGGCGCCCCGCTTCGCCGTCGAGCGTGTCGCTGAAGTGCGTGTACTGGCCGGCATTGATTGTCACGTTGTAGTTGTTGATCGGACTGGTAACGAACCACTCGTAGGTGGTGGTGCCGTCGCGATTCTTCGTGGTGCTGCGCAGCCGGCCGTTCGACACGTCGATCAGCGGATCGGGCACGGTGATCGCAATGCGCTGGCTGTCCGGCTCGTCGGCCAGATAGTCCTTGGTGGGCCACCAGACGCTGGCGCCCAGACCTTCGTTCGCGGTCGCGATCCACAGCCGACCCAGACTGTCCTTGGGGAATGTGAACCCGCCGTCCCAGGGCAGTCGCCGCCCGACGCGCGGCTTGCCGTGATACCACACCGTGATCGTCCGCGTCGCCCCGGCACGTTGTGGTACCGTCAGCGTCACGAAGAACGCATTGCCGTCGCGCCGGTAATTGACCTTCCGGCGGTCCTGGACCATGCTGTCAACCACGAGCGGCATCTGCAGATCGATCTGCATCTCGCGCGCGGGTTGCAGGATGCGATACGTGATGCCATTCCAGCCGCTGATGCTCGAGTCCTGCGGATTCACGCGCGTGTGCAAGTCGTAGAACTGCACGTCCCACCAGGCCCGGGCGGGTCCGTTGGAGCCGCGCAGCGTGTCGGTGTGCGTGTAGCGCGTCGTATCCTGCGCCGACGCGACCGAAACCAGCGCGAGGCTGGCGACGAGAAAACTCAAGGCTGCACGAATACGCGCTCCCCGGCGAACTTCCGCCCCTTGGTATTCCATGGAAAGAAAATTACCACCTGAAAGGTGACACGCTCGCCTGTCGGCGTGCGCTCGAGCCATTTTCCCTTGTGCGTACCGGTCACTCGGGCCTCCTCACACACGCCCTGAGGCCCGATGACGATCGTCTGTAGATCAAAGTGGATGTCGGGAAACGCGCTGAGCAATTCCATGTAGAAACGTGTCGCGCCGGCGTGGCCCTCCCAGCGAGCGCCGTCAGGAAGGACCTCGTACACGCAGTCCGGTGTCAGCGTCGCGATGAGCCCGGCGATGTCGCGCTTGTCTTCGGCCATAGAATGCGCTTTCCACAGCTCGCGGATCTCGCGATACAGCTCCGGTGTCACCTCGCGCGACAACAGCTCCCGGACGTCCATCGTCACCCTTGCCACGGCTTGATCAACTTTATCTCGAGCCCGAGCTGGTCGACGATCCGCTGGACGATGAAGTCGATCAGCTGGCCGATCTCCTTGGGTCTCTGATAAAACCCCGGCGCTGCCGGCATCACGACGGCACCCGCCTCGAATGCCAGCGCCATGTTGCGTAGATGCAAGAGCGAGAGCGGCGTCTCGCGCGGGACCAGCACGAGCTTGCGCCGCTCCTTGAGGGTGACGTCCGCAGCGCGCTCGATCAGCGACCGGCTGGTGCCATGGGCGATCGCGGCGAGCGTCCCCATCGAGCACGGGCACACCACCATGCCCAGTGTCTTCACCGACCCCGACGCCGGCTCGGCGCCGCGGTCCGAATCGTTGAAGAGGCGCACGCAGCCCCAATCACCGCCCGTCGCCTGCTTCAGGCCGGCTTCGTCCTTGATCCCGCATTCCTCAGCAAGCAGCCGCCAGCCGTGCGCGGAGATGAGCAGCCAGGTCGGGACATGATTCGTGGCGAGTACCTCGAGCAGACGCACGGCGTACGGTGCTCCCGACGCACCGGTGATCGCGAAGACGAGGGGTGACGTTCCCACGGCGAGGTCTCAGCTGCCTTTCCGAGCGGTCACGACGACGATTTCGACAAAGACGTCCTTACCGGCCATCGCGGCCGGATACTGCTCGGGGGCATCTTCGCTGTGGCGACGGATTTGGCGGACCACCATGAGCAGGCCGTCGAAGGCATTTGCTCGTTCGAGCCGCGCGATGAACGATGAGTCGCGCGCGGGCTGAAGCTTGCCGTTCCGGCCGGGGCGAAAATTCTGAAACCAACCCCTCACCGAATCCCCCTGCTCCCCCTGCGTCTCCGCAACGGCGAAGAGTCGGAATTCCGGCCACCGACGGCGATAGAAGGCCACCATTTCGTCTATGGAGAGTGCCACCACCCAGCTGCGTCCGCTTTGAGCGGCAAAACGGGGCGGGTTCTCGTTCATACCGACCGCGGCGAACAGCGCATGACCAGGCCACGCCGCCGCTCGTTCGGGGATCGGCAGGTCGGCGAAGTCGCGCAGAATGAGGTACAGCGGGTGATTGCTGCCCAATTCCCGGATGACCGCCTCCGCCTCCCGGTAACGAGCCATGCCAGCCAGCGTCACCGTGAGAAACTCCCGGTAGCGGGCGTTGCGGGAGTCGAGCGCGACCGCCTGTTGCGCGTGTGCCAGCACTTGCGTGGTGTCGACATCGAGCTCGAAATCGGCGTCGCGGAGCACCGGCCGGCCGTCGGCGAGCAGGCGGGCTTTCCAATAGTGTGCCGCAGCGTCGTTCGCCCGCAGGCTAAGCGCCCGGTCAAGGGCGGCGTGAAACGGAGCGTCGTCAAACGTGCTGTCGAGCGCGCACCCATGCTCCGGCGTGCACGATGCGCCGCTCGCTTCGTGGAGAATGAATCGTCCCACGCGGGCCAGGAGCACGAGCGCCCCCGGATCATCTGGGTGCGCTACGAGAGAGGCCTCAACCTGGCGGCGCGCTCGCGCCAGTTTGTCAGAATTCAGCGTACTGGTCCTGGGGCTGCCTGGCTCACGCAGCTCCACACGCTCGGCGAGAGCGATCTCCTGCTCTATCGTCCTGAGCGAGCCTCCCTGAGAGGCCAGGGCGATGACCAGCAGCAATCCTGACACGGCCCGAAACATACCCTCTGGCTAGAGCGGTCGCGCGGGCGTTAATTCGAGAACAGACTCCCACTCTTCTGAGGTTTCCGATGCCTGCAGCTTTCCGGTCGCTGCCTCTGCTCGCGGTGCTTTTCCCCGGCGTCATGCTCGCCCAGGCGCCCGCGACCGCCGCCACCACGCCGTCGCGCACTCCACCGATGGCGGCGGTGCGGCCGCATCGCTTCGATGAGCACGGCAACGTGCGCATCGACCAGTACTACTGGCTCAAGGAACGGAGCAATCCGGAAGTCATCAAATACCTCGAAGACGAGAATGCGTACACCAAGGCCGTCATGGCGCACACCGAGCCATTGCAGGAACGCCTCTACGAAGAGCTGAAGGGCCGGGTGCTGCAGAACGACCAGTCCGTGCCGTTCCGTGAGGGCAATTACTTCTACTATACGCGGCTCGTAGAAGGGAAGAACTATCCCATCTACGCCCGCAAACGCGGTTCAGTGAGCGCCCCCGAAGAGATCATGATCGACGCCAACGCGCTCGCCGAGGGGAAGGCAACGTTCCTGATCAGAGGGTGGGAGGTCAGCTCCGGCGAGGATCTGCTCGCGTTCGCTGCCGACACCACCGGTGGCCGTGTCAGCGCGATTCGGTTCAAGAACCTGCGCACCGGCGAAATGCTGTCCGACGTCGTGCCGCGCTCAATTGGCGGCATTGCGTGGGCCGAAGACAACCGCACGCTGTTTTACACGAAGCCCGATTCCGTGTCCGTGCGACCCTATCAGGTCTATCGTCACAAACTCGGCACACCGGCAGCGACCGATCAGATGGTGTACGAAGACAAGGATGAGACGTACTACGTCGGTGTTTCCAGGACGAAGTCCCGCTCGTACATCATGATTCAGTCGTCGCAGACGATGGCGACCGAGTACAGCTACATCCGGGCCGATCAACCCGACGCGCCCTTCAAGGTGATCTTCCCGCGTGAGCGTGGGCACGAGTACTACGCCAACCATTTCGGCGACTACTTCTACATCCTCTCCAACGACCACGCGAAGAATTTCCGGCTCATGCGCACGCCGGTCGCGCGGCCCGGCCGGGACAACTGGCAAGAAGTCATCCCGCACCGCGCCGACGTGTTGCTCGAGGATTTTGAGTTCTTCAAGGACTACATGGTCCTGACCGAGCGGAAGGACGGCCTGGTGCAGCTGCGCGTGCGCCCGTGGAGCGGGCTGAACGAGTACTACCTGGACTTCGGCGAGCCGGCCTATCTCGCCTATGTCAGCACCAATCTCGAGTTCGACACACCGGTGCTGCGCTACGGATTCACGTCCCTGACGACGCCGTCGTCCACGTACGACTACGACATGAAGACGCGGCAGAAGACGCTGCTCAAGCGTGATCAGATCCTCGGCGGCTTCGATCCGGCGAACTACGTGAGCGAGCGGTTCTACACGACCGCGCGCGACGGCGCGCGGGTGCCCGTCTCCGTCGTGTACCGAAAGGGAATCGCCCGCCCCGCCCCGTTGCTGCTGACCGGCTACGGATCGTACGGATCGAGCTCCGATCCGACATTCTCGTCGGACCGACTCTCGCTACTCGATCGCGGCTTTGCGTTTGCCATCGCGCACATTCGGGGCGGGTCCGAAATGGGGCGCGCGTGGTACGAAAACGGCCGGCAACTCCAGAAAAAGAACACGTTCACCGATTTCGTGGACGTCGCAGATGATCTGATCCGCCGCGGCTACACGTCCTCGGATCGCCTGTTTGCGCGAGGGGCCAGCGCCGGTGGGCTCCTCATGGGCGCGGTCGTCAACATGCGGCCGGAGCTGTTCAAGGGCATCATCGCGGGCGTGCCCTATGTCGACGTGATCACCACGATGATGGACTCGACGATTCCGTTGACGACCGGTGAGTACGATGAATGGGGCAACCCCCATGACTCGACCTTCTACCGGTACATGCTGTCGTATTCACCCTATGACCACGTCGAGCGAAAGGCGTATCCGAACCTGCTGATTACGGCCGGCCTGTATGACACGCAGGTCCTGTATGTCGAGCCGGCGAAGTGGACTGCCCGGCTGCGCGCGATGAAAACCGATAGCAACCGCCTGATCCTGCGGACGAACATGGAGGCGGGACACGGCGGCGCCTCGGGGCGGTACAAGCGCTGGCGCGATGTGGCGTTTGAGTATGCCTTTTTACTAGACCTGGCTGGTCTCGGAGTTAAGCCGACTCCTTGAAGGTTCTTAGCGGCCGCGTCTATTCGGCGTAGGCGAACGTGTCGGGTGAGCTGGAGGGCGCGGCGGTGCGACTGCGTGTAAAGGCGTGGGACTGCGTGTTGACTGCGTGGGCCCACGCTTTTTCACGCCTTTGAACGCCTTTCCACGCCTCTTGCTCACAGAACTCTATCTACCATAGCACCCAGGAAAACGACGATGCTGACGATGCCATTGGCGGTGAAGAATGCGGCATTGAGTCTGGACAGATCTCCAGGGCGGACAAGCTGATGTTCCCAGGCGATCAACCCTGCCCCGATCCCCACACCTCCGAAGTACGCCACTCCCAACCCCGCGCCGTACCCGAAGGCAACGAGCGCGATGATCGCAATGCCGTGGAGCAGTTTCGCGACGAAGATCGCGCGCGCCTGGCCCAGCCGCACCACGAGTGATCGCAACCGCTCGGCGCGATCGAAGGCTTCGTCCTGCAGCGCGTAGAAGATGTCGAACCCCGCGACCCAACAGGTCACCGCGAGCGCGATCACGAGCAGCAGCCACCACGGCTCACTCCAGGCGCCCGTGATCGCGACATAGCCGCCCACCGGCGCGATCGCGAGCGCGCCGCCGAGCCAGAGATGGGTCCAGTCCGTGAATCGCTTCGTGTAGCTGTACGTGGCGATCCAGAGGAGGGCGACCGGCGCCAGCGCTGCGCACAGCGGATTCAACGCCCACGCCGACCAGAGAAAGACGACCATCGCGCCGATCACCGCGGCCCACGCCTGGCTGACCGTCAGACGCCCCGTCGGCAGCTCCCGCCCCTGGGTACGCGGGTTTTTGGCGTCGAGAGCGCGGTCCGCGATGCGATTGAAGCCCATCGCGACGAAGCGGGCCGCGGTAAACGCCACGATCACGAGGATCGCGACACGCCACGTCACCGGCTGCTTGTACGACGCGACGATCACGCCGAGCAGCGCGAACGGCAGCGCGAAGACTGTATGAGGGAGCTTTACAAAGTTGATGTACCGGACCAGAAGGGATTCGCCACCAAACGTCTGGCCTTCGCGCATCTCAGAGGTCAATTCCCAAATCCTTCCACATCGAGTCGACACGAGCCTTGGTCTCCGCATCCATCACGATCTTGTTCGGCCACTCGCGGGTGAAGCCTTCTTCCTTCCATTTCCGCGTCGCATCGATTCCCATCTTCGAGCCATAGGTGAAGCCGCGGCTGGAGTGGTCGAGCACGTCGATCGGTCCCATCGTAAAGCGGACATCACGCTCGGGATCGATGTGGTTGAGCGCGACCCACCAGGCTTCCTTCGTGTCGCGCACGTTGACGTCCCTGTCAACCACGACGATTACTTTGGCGAGCGACATCAGGCCCTGGCCCCACAGGCCGTTCATCACCTTGTAGGCCTGGCCCGGGTACTGCTTGTCGATGCTCACGAACACCAGGTTGTGAAAAATCCCCTCGGCCGGCATGTGCAGGTCCACGATTTCCGGGATCGTGAGCCTGAGCAGCGGCAGAAAAATCCGCTCGGTGGCGTGGCCGAGGTAAAAATCTTCCATCGGCGGGCGGCCCACGATAGTATGAGGCCAGAGGGGATCGTCGCGAAAGGTCACGGCGGTCACGTGCACCTTCGGGTAGTAGTCGGCCAGCGAATAGAATCCGGTGTGATCGCCGAACGGCCCCTCGAGCACCAACTCCTCGCGCGGATCGATGTAGCCTTCGATCACGATCTCCGCCTCCGCGGGCACGTCGAGATCGCACGTCACCGCCTTGGCGAGACGCACCGGCTCGCCGCGCAGGAAGCCGGCGAACAGAAACTCGTCGATCGTCGCCGGCAGCGGGGCCGAGGCCGCATAGATGCTCGCCGGATCTCCCCCCAGGGCGATCACCACGGGCATCCTCTCACCGCGTTCCGCCATCGTGCGCCAATGCGCCGCACCGACCTTATGCCGCTGCCAATGCATCGCCAGCGTGTTTTTGCTCAGGACCTGGACGCGGTACATCCCGACGTTGCGGACCCCGGACGCCGGATCGCGGGTGATGACTCCACCGAGCGTGATGTACGGCCCGCCGTCCTCGGGCCAGCAGATCGGCACGGGGAACTGGGCGAGGTCCACATCCGATTCCTGGATCACGGTACTCTGGCAGGCGGGACGGCCGACCTTCTTGGGCGGGAACTTTGCGACCTCGGCAAGCCGCGGCAGCATGGCGAGCTTGCCGAGTAACCCTTCCGGCACCTTCATCGCGAGCAGCTCGGCGATGCGCGCGCCGACGTGGTCGAGGCACTCGACGCCGAGCGCGAGCGACATGCGCCGCTCCGAACCGAACAGATTGACGGCCACGGGATAACGGGACTTCCCGCCGTGGCGCAGCATCGGTTGGGTGAACAGCAGCGCCGGCCCGCCGCCCGGCGATTTCATGCAGCGGTCGGCGACTTCCGTAATCTCCTTGTCTACGGAAACCGGGCGCGCCACCCGCGTCAGATCGCCGGCTTTGTCGATCGCGGTGACAAACTCCCGCAGGTTATCGAGTGCCATAATGCACGGCGCAGATGCCCCCGGTCAGGCGCTCGAAACCGACGCGCGAGAATCCCGCGGCCTCGAGCCGCTGCGACAGTGCCTCCGGCTCCGGGAATGCGAGTACCGACTCTGGCAGGTAGGTATAGGCTTCCCTATGTTTCGACACGAGCCGGCCGATAGCGGGGAGAATTCGCCGGAAGTAGAAGAGGTAGATCGCGCGCAGCGGCGCGAACCGGGGCGTGGCGAACTCGAGAATGACGAGCCGCGCACCGGGTTTCAGCACCCGGGCCGCTTCGCGCAGGCCGCTGTCGAGGTCGGCGAGATTGCGTACGCCAAATCCCACCAGCGCGCCGTCGAACCGCGCCGCGGGAAACGGCAGCGCCAACGCGTCGGCGGCGACCGGAGCGGTGCGGGGGGATTTGTCCCTGCCCTGCGCCAGCATCGGGACCACGAAGTCGGCGCCAATCACGCGGCCGCGAAAACCGGCCTGCCGGGTGAGCTCGGCAGCAAGGTCCAAGGTGCCGGCGCAGACATCGAGATACGTGCCGTCGGGTTTAGCTTCCCAGCCGAGGCGCGCCACGGCGGTGCGCCGCCAGGACCGATCCACGTTGAGGCTGAGCAGGTGGTTCAGGAAGTCGTAGCGCGGAGCGATCGCGGTGAACATGCCACGGACGTAGGCTGGAGAACGACCCATAGGCGCGAAAGATAGGCCTGACCACCTGAGCGACGCCAGCGATCAGCAGGTCGTCGCGTGGGCAAAACAGGGTCACGATGCGGCATTCCGCGAGCTCGTCCGTCGCTACGAGCGTCCCGTGTTTTCGCTGCTCTATCGGATGGTGCGCGATCGCGCGCTCGCCGAAGATCTCGCGCAGGAAACGTTCATCAAGGTCCTGAACGGGATCAAATCGTACCGGCCGGAATTCAAGTTCTCATCGTGGATTTTCAAGATCGCGAACAACGCCGCGATCGATCATCTGCGGCGCAAGAGCATCGACACGCTGTCGCTCGATGGCGCGCCGAATGCCGAGACGCCCGATCAGATGCGCGCGACGTCGTTGCAGCTGGGCGACCGCGCGGAGAGTCCGCTCGACGAAGTGGAGAGCCGCGAGCTGGGAACGGCCATCGAGCGGGCCATCGCCCGGCTGCGGCCGGAGTACCGGTCGTGCATTCTGCTACGCCACGTTGAGGGCTATTCCTATGAGGAAATCGCGGAAACACTGGATCTGCCCCTGGGAACCGTCAAAACGTATATCCATAGAGCCCGTAATGAATTGCGTGGTTATCTCGACGATCGCCGGGAGTGAAACCAGAGCCGAAACCGGGCCGTAGGAACCCAAATGACTGACATCTCCATGCATCTCAATTCCGATGAAATCGAGCTCTGGGCGCAGGGCCTCCTGCCCGCCGCCCGGGCTATGCACCTCGCTGATTGCTCTCTCTGCCGTGTCGAAGCCGACCGTGAACGGAAGGTCATTCTGGAGCTGGTTCAACTTCCCAAGTTTGCGCCGAGCGCTGGTTTTGCGAATCGCGTGATGGCGCAGGTCAAAATTCCGACCGCATCGGGCGGCTGGGAACAGCACTGACGACGATGTAGTGGTGGAGGAGGTAGGGGCGCAGGATGCTGCGCCCCTACGTCTTTTTCCTGCCGTTCTCTCCCACTGAATCAACCGGCACTGATGCGCAATCCGTCGGTCGGGCGCGCACCAGCGCGCGAGACTCCGGCCAGAATCCGCTCATATCCGTAGAACCGACAGCTCTGCCCCGTAACTCAGCGCCTTGACGACGCAAATTCACCGATACTCCGTTGTAGCCGTTGTGCCAGACAAGTCGAACTTGGCTGGCATCGATCGGTAGCCACCACGCATCGCCTTGGGACCAGCTCGGACGGATCACCAGATTCTTTCGTCCGACGTAGCTAACTCGGCGCGTTGTGTCGAGCTGCAGACGATCCGGGATGATTCCTTGAGCGGCATGCCCAAGCATGACCGCTGGAATCCACGGACCGACTTTGATCTCGTAACATCCCGCGAAGCTCTGTACGAATGCAGCGTTCTCCGTCGGCCGCCGTTCGTCGGCACGCGCCCACGTGAACGTACCGACCATTATCGCTGCGGTCGCAACGAACGCGACTCCGTTGAGAATTGTCCACCGGTCTTGAGGGCCGTGCGAGGCTGTCCACAACCGCGTCACCCAGGCGAAGGTGATCACGAGGGGCAGGCCCGCCGCAATCGCATTCGCCGCAGCGCCGGGCCACGTGCCCCACATCCAGACCTCATCTGCCATTGTGCCGAACACGAGCCCGGATGGAATCAGTCCCGCGCCCAAATAGAGCAGCCATCGACTTCGCGTCTTACGATAGGCGAGTATTAGGAGGGAAGCGCTGAGCAGCGCCCAGACCCCGAATCCAAGTGCAGCATGCCACGGTCCAAACCACCAGAGGAACACTGCGAAGATCAGCAGCGTCATGACGCCCAAGGCTGCAAGCACCCAGTCACCTACGGTCCGCATGTTAGGCCCTCACTTCCGCGCCGACTCCTAAGCCCAGCATCCGCATCGCACTCCCGTCACGCACAGCAATCTCCACGGTACCCCCGGAACCCGTAAACGCGACCAGCTCGCCGGACGCGACGTCCGCGAATGTGCGTCGCAGCGGACCCACGTCCGTTCCTGCCACACGAATGCTCACTCCAGGCTTCAGGGCGCTTGGGGAAATGTTCGAGATCAGCGTCCCGAAGCGATCGACGTAGAGCACTTCACCCACTACGGCGTCGCGGTGCGTGGTTGGGATCGGCAACGGGAGCTGGAGCGGATCAGTAATTGCCGTGCCCAGCGACTCGAACGATCCTCCATTCGCCAACACTCCAGCGGCGGGCGCAAAGACGTCGCGGCCATGGAACGTCGGCGCCGCTTCTGGTAGCACGGGGATGGAGATGAACTGCGCGTTCAAGGACAAGAAAGAAAGCAGCCCGTTATCCGGTGCCAGGAAGTACCGCCCGAATCGCGTTGCCCCAAGCACTCGCCGGTCTGTTCCGACACCAGCGTCAACGACGGCAACGTACACCGTGCCTTCGGGGAAGAACATCCAGGTCCGGCTGAGGATGTACTGCGCGGCACGCACATCACCGGGCGACACCTCATGGGTGATATCGACCAGTCTCGCATTGGGCGCGTACGTCGAGAGCACGCCCTTCATCTCGGCCACGTAACTGTCGGCTGTGCCGAAGTCGGTGAGCAGCGTAATTATCGTCATGATCTAGACCTTGACGGTACGCCACCGCCCGCCTTTCCAGAAGAGGATCATGGCGATGCCGCGCGAAATCGCGGTCACGCTCAGCGCCAGCCAGATACCGAGCAGCCCGAACGCGCGCGACCACCAGGCCGCCAGGGGGATACGCAGCGCCGTCACGGACGTGCTCACGACTTGCGGCCAGAACGTGTAACCCGCACCCGCCAGCGCTCCTTCGAGGATCAACTCAAAGCTCTGGCCGATCTGCGCGAACGCGATGACCCGCAGGTACAAGACGCCGTCGGCGATCACCTGTGCGTCTCGCGTGAACAGCGAGACGAGCCGGCCCGGAATAAGAAGGAAGGTGATCGCCGTGGTCACGGTAACCACGAGACAGTACGCGACGGTGAGGCGCACCGCCTCCCGTGCCCGCGCTTCCTGCCGCGCGCCGAGGTTCTGGCCGACGAGCGCGCCGGCGGCGAGCGCGAAGCCGCTGATCGCGATGAAGCCGAGGCCTTCCATCTTGTGGCCCACGCCGAGCGCGGCGAGCGCCGCGGTGCCGAACCGCGACGTGAACCGCGTGAGCCACATGTAGATCACCGAGAGCATCACGCCCGCGAGCGACAACGGCATCCCGATGCGGACGATCGTGGGCAGGGCGCGCCAGTCCGGTGCGCTGACGCGCAACAATCCTCGCCGCAACGCGATGACGAGACCCACCAGGAACCCGCCGCTGCGCACCATCACCGACGCCAGCGCGGCGCCCTCGACCCCGAGCCGCGGGAACGGGCCCAACCCCATGATCAGCAACGGATCGAGCAGAATCGAGACGCCCACCGAGGCGGCGAGCATCAAGAACGGCGTCCGTGTATCGCCGGCCGCGCGGAACGTGGCCTCGATCGCGAAGAACCCGAACACGAGCGGTGCGCCGAGCAGCCACGTCGACAGATACGCATGGCCGAGGCCGGCGACTTCGGCTGGCACCCGCATCACACGAAACATCGTGCCGGCCACCGACCAGCCGACGACACTGACCACCAGACCCGCGCAGAGCGCATAGACCACCGCGGCAGCGGCGACCCGCGCCGCGCGCTCGGGATCGCCCTCGCCATGGCGCCGCGCGGCGACGGCGATCAAGCCGATTTCGACCATCTCGCCGAGGCTGAGCGCGACCCAGATGTAGAATCCCGCAGTGGACACCGCGGCCAAGGCGGCGGGGCCGATGAGCCGGCCCACCCAGATGCTGTCGATCAGATTGAAGGAGAAGTGGCACGCCATCATGGCGACGGCGGGAACCGCGAGGCGGAGGACGACGGGCCGCAGCGGGCCGGTCGTGAGCGACCCTACCTCCGGCTGACTAGCGGACGTACCGTGCTACCAGCACGAGCGCGTCATCGTTGCCCTTCACGTGCCGGGTGATGACGAAGTCGGCGATCTCCTGCGGCGAATTGGAGAGCACGAGCGACTCCGCGAACCCGTCCTTGATGCCGTCGGAGTACAGAATCACGGTATCGCCCAGAGCCAGCGGCACGGAGCGCGTGGTGGGATGCGCCTGCTCGGCGCCGATGAATCCTGCGTTCCCGACGAGGGTGATGCGCGACGGGCGGTTGCCGACATCGGCACGCAACAGGACGCCGCCGACGTTGCCGACGCCGAGCCACGCCATCGTCGCCGCGAGCGGATCGAGATACGCGAGGCCGAGCACCACACCGCGCAGCCCGGTCAACGCGTCGTGGCAGCGCCGGACGAGTTCGATCAGGGGCTCGCGCGAATAGCGGTCCAGCGCGCCCACGGCGGCGTGGGCGGCGGACGCCGCGTCCTGGCCGTGTCCCAGCCCGTCCACGACGGCGATGAGCGTCCCCTTCCCGACTCGCTTGATGAGACAGAGGTCGCCGGACTCGGACTCGCCCGGCAACGGCAGCGTCGCGAACGCCGCTTCAATTTTCAAATCGCGCGCCGCCACTTTTTCATAGTGATGGTCGTGCCCCGGCCGACGACCGAATCGACTTCGAACTCGTCCATCAAGCGCTTCGCGCCAGGGAGTCCAGCGCCGACGCCGTGCGAGGTGGAGTAGCCGTACTGCATTGCGCGATCGATATCGGGGATGCCGGGGCCCTGATCGGTGGCGATGATGGCGACGCCCTGGCGGTCGCCGTTCTGGACGAGACTGAGTGTGATCTCGCCCTTCTTGGCGTACATCAGGATGTTGCGGGCGATTTCCGAGATCGCGGCAGCAATAACGGTCTGCTCGCCGCTGGAGAATCCTGCGACGGCGGCTAACGCGCGGCCTTGTTGTCTCGCTTCAACGACGTCAACGTCCGCGGCGATCGGCAGTCGCAGCTCTTCACCCACGCTCGCTCGGCCGCTTGGGTTTGGTCTCGAGGAAGCGCTCTTCGGTCCGGCGATGCAGGAACGCGAGCCCTTCTTCGAGATCGAGCACCGTCGCGACGCCCTTGAGCGTCAGGCCGAGCTGCACCATGGCGAATGCCACGTCGGGCTGGATCCCCACGATGACCGTCTCGGCGCCACGGAGGCGGGCCATGTGCGCGATGTCGCGCAGCGTCCGCACGGCGAAGGAGTCCATGACGTCGAGCGCGGTGACGTCGACGATGACGCCGCGGCACCGCGACCGCCCGACTTGGGCGATCAGCGCTTCGCGAAGATGGGATAAGTCGGCGTCAGTGAGGGCGGACTGGATCGAGGCAATGAGAAATTGCCCCTGCCGCAGAATCGGTACTTCCACGGCGACCTCCGGCTAGCGCTGAGATTCTGGGGCGATTTCGCGAACCTGCGTCGTCGGCGCCGCGCGATCGGCAAGCAAGCGCTCCGCCTCTTCGATGCCGCCCTGCAGGTCACCGACCGTCGCCATTTCGCTGAGGTCGACGCCGATCGTCACCAGCGTCTGCGCGATTTCGGGCGACAAGCCGGTCACGATGACGGTGGCGCCCAGCAGGCGCGACGCTTCGACCGTCTGCACCAAGTGGTTTGCCACGCCGGAGTCCATGGCGGCCACACCGGTCACGTCGATCACGACGACCTTGGCGCGGTTGGCGCGAATCGCACGCAGTAGCTGTTCGGTCAGCTGCCGAGCGCGCTGCGGGTCGATGACGCCGATGATCGGCAGAATGAGGAGCCGCTCGCGCACCTGGAGCACTGGCGTGGACAGCTCCCGGATCGCTTCCTGTTGCTGCCGGATGATGCGCTCGCGCTCCTCGACGAATCCGACGGCCACCGTGTTCGCGATCCGGTTCGCCGCGGGCTCGTAGCTGTCGAGAATCCGGTTCAGTTTTTCGACGTTGTCCTGGTACTTGGTGAACAATGAGCGGGCGAGTACGTCACGGAGGAGGAGCACGATGCCGACGACTTCGTCGGTTTCGACGCCTCGCGGAATGATGCGCTCCGACAGTCGCCGCGAGTACGCCTGGAGGGCCTCGAAGGTCCCGGTCTCGAGCGCTTCCACGTAGTTGTCGTACACGGCGGTGGCTTCGGCGAAGATTTCCTCCTCCGTCATCGCCGTCAGCAGCTCCGCGCGCGTGATGCGCCGCGCCCACTCCTCGCGCAGCTGGGTTCGGTTCTGTCGCAGGTGCGCGACCAGCTCGCGCAGCAGCCCGGCCGACGATTCCGACAGCGCTGGGGCGTCCGACGCACGCGTCGAAACGCTCATGCTCTTCTTGGTTTCCATGGCTCCTAACCTAGTGGTGGCCATTTAGGGAGCAAGGCCCACAGCCCTGCTCTTGCGGCGTTCCTTGGTCTCGTATAACGCGACGTCGGCTGCGTTTAGGAGGGCTTCCACAGTCTCACCATGGCCGGGGTACACTGCTACCCCCACACTGATCGACAAGTTCGGCTTTTCGGCATCCGTGGCCAGCCGGTCGGCCACGCCGCGGGCCACGTGCCAGGCGGCCGCCTCCCCCGTCTCCGGCAGTACGAGGGCGAATTCATCGCCCCCGAACCGGGCCGCCGTGTCCGTGGCCCGGCAGGAGCCCAGCAGCGCCTCGGCGACGCGGCGGATCGCCAGGCTGCCGGCGAGGTGTCCGTGGCGGTCGTTGATCTGCTTCAGGCCGTCGAGATCGAGCAGGACGACCGCCAGCGGCTGGGCGGTGCGGCGCGAGCGCCGGATCTCGGACTCGAGCGACTGAATCAGCTGGCGATGATTGGCGAGCCCGGTCAGCGCATCGGTGACCGCGAGCTCGCGCCACGTACCCTGGATATCGCGCTGGGCCGCCACCGCGGCGGCGAGCACGAGACCCGTCACCGCGGTGATGCCGGTCCACACCTGCAGTAGCACCAACGACTCGTTGGCGGCGTAGACGGAGAACGGGCCGACACCGGACAGCGTACGCGAGATCGCGATCGCGGACACGATGAGCATCGTGGTCGCGGCCTCGCGCGGGCCGAAGCGAAACGCCACCCAGATCATCACGGGCCAGAGCAGGACCGTCAGCGGGTAGTGCCGCGACGGAAACAGGCCGCCGAACAACGCCAGCGTCACCAGCGCAGCAATGACCGCGAGCGCGACGGCCTCGGCGACCTGGCGCCCGCTCCACGCCGGGCCGAGTTTGACGCCGATCCAGAGAATCAGCGCCGGCGCCACGACCATGTCGCTGACCGCGTCACCAAGCCACCACGTCAGCCAGACGCGCGGCGCGTCGTCCGCCGACACGAGACCGCCCAAGAGGAGCGAAGTCACGCCGATCGACGCGGCGACCGTCGTGCTGACGATCGCGGCGAGCAGCGTGAACCGGATGATGTCGCGGACGCGATCGAACACGCGTCCCCCGCGGGCGAAGCGGTTGACCAGGTACGCCGCGAGCAGCGCTTCCATTGTATTGCCGACCGCGATGCCGAGCGACGGAAACACCGCGCCGGTCGTGCTCATATTCGCGAAGAACGCGCCGGCGAGGATCGCGGGCCAGACGCCGTAGCCGAGCAGCACGAAGGCGGCGAGCGCGAAACCGGCGGGCGGCCAGATCGTGGTGACCGAGCTGTTGATGAAAGCGAATCGGAGCCCGAGCTTCGCGGCGAAATAGTAGACAGCGGCGAGGCCGAACAACAACGCCACGCGCCGCAATGACTGGCTCATCTGGCCTAGACTAAAGGAGCGATTCTGCATGAATCAACTAATCCCCCCGACGAGTGTCCTGGTTCCCGTCCCGGAATAGATTACGCCCAAAAAGGGGGGGGACCGTGGCCTGGGTCACTCGCCGTATGGAGCGTAGGGTCTCGTCCGAGCGTAGGCGTGCCTTGGACAGGCGACAGGGGGTCACCGTCCTGCTGACGAAGCGGGAGCAGGAGATCAGGGATCTGATCTCGACGGGACTCGGCAACAAGGACATTGCGCGGCGGCTCAACATTTCGACGAATACGGTGAAGAGCCACGTGCACAACATGCTCGGCAAGCTCGCCGCGCTCACTCCGCCCGATCGGCGGCGGTCCCAAAACCGCCGCGGTGGCGGTGGCGGCGCGAGCCGGCGCTCGCAGCAGTTCGGCCGCTGAGGTCCTGGCGGGCACTTCCCGCAGGAAGCGTTCAAACACCGGATTGCGGGGATAGCGCGCGGCAAGTCCTTCGACATAGCCGCGCGCTTCGCGCTCCAGGACGTCGCGCCCGGCGGGATCGCGCGCGGCCTCGCGCAGCAACGCCGCGGCCAGCACCCACGTGCTCTCGACGCCCGCCAGATCGCCGTCATGCGCCGCGCGGCGCATGTAGCGGATCCCCCGTTCCGCGTTGCCGCCGCCCAAACCGATGAGGCGCGCAAGCAAGCGGGCAAACGCGCCCGCGCGCGCCAGCCCGTAGTCGTAGACGCCCAATCCCAGATAGCAATCCGCGCATGAGGAATCAGCCGCGAGCAGCCGACGATAGATGTCGCGCATCGCTTTCGCGTCCTTCGCCGCGCTCAAGCCGTGCCCATGCTCCTCGCGCTGGCGGGCCCGATAGCCAAGCGCCGTGGCCAGCCAGAAATCCGCCGCGGCGCCCGACGCGCGGGCGCGCACGATCGCCACGCCGAGGAGCGAGTCGATGCGTTGCAGCGCGAAGTCGGCGGAGTCGAGCGCCGCGGCCCACCAGATGTAGGCGCCCGCCTGGAAGACGACCGGCGCGGGATCGGCAGGTTCGTGGGCGGCCAACGCCGCGAAGTAGGTCGCCGCGCGTTCGAAATCTCCGCCATACAGCGTGTCGAGACCGGTGCGCAGGGCTGGGCGTGGCGTGCTCTGGAGCGCCAGCAACGCGATCGCGACGAGCGCCTGCACGTCAGCGCGGTGCCGTGATCGGAATGGCGGGAGCGAGCCCTGCCGTGCGCGTAGTGACCGTCCGGGCCAGCTCCCGCAGCGCCACGCCGGCCGGCGACTCCGGCTGGCTCACGACAATCGGCTCGCCGCGGTCGGCGAGCTCCGCCATGCCGGCCTGTAAGGGAATCTGTCCCAGCAGCGGCACGCCCAGCTCGGCGGCCAAACGGCTGCCGCCGCCCGCCAGGAAGATTTCCGACCGTGTATGGCAATCAGGGCAGACGTAGTAGCTCATGTTCTCGACAATCCCGACCACGCCGACACCGACGCGCTCGAACATCTTCGCGCCGCGAAGGGAATCGCCGACGGCCATCTCCTGCGGCGTCGTCACGATGAGCGCGCCATGCAACCGGACGATCTGGGTAAGGGAGAGCTGGGCGTCGCCGGTGCCCGGCGGCAGGTCGACGAGAAAGTAATCCAGCTCGCCCCACGCCACGTCGTGCATGAACTGCGTGATGATCTTCATGATGATCGGGCCGCGCCAGATCGCGGGCGCGTCGCGCTCCACGATGAATCCGAGCGACATCAGCTTCACGCCGTGCGCCTCGAGCGGCTGGATTTTCCCGCCCTGGACTTCGGGCTTCCCGCTGAGGCCGAACATGCGGGGGATGTTGGGCCCATAGATGTCCGCGTCCATCAGCCCGACGCGGTGCCCGTCCCGCGCCAGCGCCGCGGCGAGGTTCGCGGACACGGTCGATTTCCCGACCCCGCCCTTGCCGCTCGAAATCGCGAGCACCTTGCCGAGTGACGGCATTTCGTCGGGTGTCGGTGGCGCTGGAGGAGCGGCGGCTGGACGCCCGGATGGCCGGGCGGCCGGTTGGGCACCGCTATCGGCGGAATCCACGACGTTAATTTTGACGGCGGTCACGCCGGAGACGCCTTCGACCGCCTTGCGCGCCTGGCGCGCGAGCGACCCGGGATCTTCGCGCGTGAGCACGAAGGTGAACGTGACCGCGCCGGCGGAGTCGACGGTGACGTCCTTTACCATCCCGGCTGCGACGAGATCGCGGCCGTGGCGGGGATTCGTAATTCCGCCCAGCGCCCGCTCGACGTCTGTTTTGATCCTCAGTTCGCTCACGCGGGCTTGCCGTTGGAGAGGAACGCGCGCGCGGCGTGCAGCACCTTCTCCTCCACCTCCGCCATGGTACCCGGCAATGACGCACCCGCGGCGCGATGATGGCCGCCGCCACCGAACTGGTTGGCGAGCGCCGCGACGTCCACCTCGCCCATCGAGCGAAAGGAGACTTTGACGCGGCCATTGCCGATGTACCGGAACAGGAGTGCCATGCGGACCCCGGCAATCGAGCGCGGGAACTCGACGATGCCGTCGAGATCATCGGCGGTCACCTCGTGACGGCGCAGCGCGTCCGCCGGCACGCTTACCCACGCCAGCCCGACCTCCGGCTCTACGACCAGGGTCTGCAGCACCTCGGCGAGCAGCCGCACGCGACCTTCCGGCGCGCTCGCATAGACCGACGCGTAGATCGATTCGGGGTCGACACCCTTCTCGAGCAGCGCCGCAGCGACCCGCAGGGCGCGCGCCGTCGTGTTGGAGAAGCGGAATCCGCCTGTATCGGTGAGCAGCCCCACGTAGAGAGCCTGCGCGACTTCCGGGGTGAGCGGCCAGCCGGCCACGTTCGCCAGATCGAAGACGAGCTCGGCGGTGGCGGTCGCTTCCGGCGCGATGAGGCAGGGGCCTGGGGGCAATTTCACCGGCCCGACATGATGATCGATGCAGACGAGGGGCGGGGGGGGCCGTCGCTTGCTGATCACCGCCGCCAGGTTGCCGAGTCTGCTGAGGTCGCCGATGTCCAGCGATGCGACGAGATCGGCGCGCTCGATCTCGCGTGCCGCATGGTCGCTCGCATCGGCGCCATCAGGAAGCAGGAAATGGAAGCGTTCGGGGATTTCGGTGGGATTGGCGAT
>Ga0193725_1000005_pt1 | contig 91882 bp, 75 predicted proteins | sample H2a2metaG_FD_143058 | JGI IMG/M metagenome (GOLD analysis project Ga0193725, IMG submission 143058) | Soil microbial communities from a riparian zone of the East river system, Colorado, United States - H2a2 | ecosystem: Environmental > Terrestrial > Soil > Riparian zone | place: USA: East River... | reverse complement strand
CCGGCGGCGGAATCACCTGGATCATCGCGTTGCCGTGGTGGGCCGCTCGCGCGAAGAGCTGATCGACGGTCTGGAGCAATTGCTGAGCGGGGCCACACGATCCGGCACCGCAACGGGGGGGGGAGGTCGCTTGGCTTTCGTCTTCTCGGGACAGGGATCGCAGTGGCTTGGGATGGGCGCCGAGCTGCTGGGCGAGGAACCGGTGTTCCGGGAGACGCTCGAGCAATGCGAGAGGGCGTTGCGTGCGTCCGTCGACTGGTCGCTGCTCGAGCAACTGGGAGCCGATGCGCGTGCTTCCCGCCTCGCGGAGATCGATGTCGTCCAGCCGACGTTGTTCGCGATCCAAGTCGGGCTCGCGGCCCTGTGGCGCTCGTGGGGCATCACGCCCGACGCCGTCGTCGGGCACAGTATGGGGGAAGTGGCAGCGGCACACGTGTCCGGGGCCCTCACGCTGGAGGACGCGGCCCGCGTCATCTGCGCGCGCAGCCGGTTGCTGCGCCGTCTGAGCGGGCAGGGTGGAATGGCGGTCGTAGGTCTGTCGGCCCACGACACTGGGTGCGTTCTGGCGGACTATCCCGGCCGTCTGTCCATCGCCGCGAGCAACAGCCCGACATCCACCGTGGTCGCGGGGGAGCTGGACGCGCTCGCGGATCTCGCCGCCAGACTCGCGACCGCTGGGACGTTCTACAGTCCGATCAACGTCGATGTGGCATCGCACAGTCCACAGACGGTGCCCCTCGGCCCCGAGCTGCAGGGCCTACTCGCGTCGTTGCAACCACGGCGCGCGACGGTCCCGTTCGTTTCTACAGTCACCGGTGCGCCGGTATCAGGGCACCTCGATGCTGAGTACTGGGCACGCAATATCACCGAGCCGGTGAATTTCACCGCGGCCATGCAGGCGCTCGCGCGCACCGGCCACACGACATTCGTCGAGATCAGCCCACACCCGGTGCTGCTCGGCTCGATCCAGCAGGGAGTCGCGGCGCTGGGCGCAGCGTGCGCAGGCCTACCTTCCACGCGACGCGACGAGCCCGAACGCTACGGAATGCTGGTGTCGCTCGGCGCGCTGTATGCGACCGGTCGGTCCATCAATTGGGCCGCCTTGGACGGCGCAGGTCGGCGGGCCGTCTCGGTTCCCTGCTACCCGTGGCAGCGCGAGCGCTTTTGGCTCGACACTGGCACCGAGCCGCCGTCACATCAGAATGGCCGCTCAGGACATCCGCTGCTCGGCGAGCGACTGCAGCTGGCGCGCGACAAGGGCGTCAGTGTGTGGCAAGTCGTTCTCGATGGCGAGCGCGTTCCGTTCCTCCGCGATCATCGCGTCAACGGCGAGATCGTGATGCCCGCCTCGGGCGTCGTCGAGATGGCACTCGCGGCCGGCGCCGCGGCGGGCATCGTGGCTTCCCACGCGCTGGTGGACCTAGAGCTGCATCGGAGCCTGGCGCTTCCCGCGGGCAGCCCCCGGACCGTGCAAGCAGCACTCGCTCGCGACGGAGACGGCAACATCGCGTTCACCGTGCACAGTAGATCGGCACGCGCCGACCCCGACGAGTGGACGCTGCATGCGACGGCGCGCTTCACTCCTGAGAGCGACCAGGATGCAACAACGCTTGGGCAGGATCTCGCGACGCTACGTCGTGAGGTTTCCGACGAGGTCAGCCGGGACGAGCTCTACCGGGGCCTGGCCGCGCGCGGCTTGGAATACGGTCCCTCGATGCAAGGCGTAGAGCGAGTGTGGCGACGCACGGGTGATGCGCTCGGGCGGCTGACGTTGGCAGAAGGACTGCGGCACGAAGCCGCCAACTATCTCATCCATCCGGCGATGCTCGATGCCGCTTTCCACGTCCTCGCCGCAACGTCCGTCGCGTCGTCCCCAGCGGCTGACCGCTACGTTCCCGCAGGATGCCGGCGCATACGGCGCTTCCGACCGATATCACCCAACGCGCCGCTGTGGAGCCACGCGGTGTTGCAACAGGACGCGCAGCCCGGCGCCACCGAGATCGAGGCCGCGGTCCGTCTGCTCGACGATTCGGGCCGTCCCGTCGTCGAGCTGACGGGACTCCGGCTGCTACGCACCGCGGTGGAACCCCGCCCCAAGCAGTCGGCGTCGCCGGAAGGGGACATCTGGCAGTACGGGATCCGGTGGCGGCAAGCGGCATGGCCCTCGGAAACGCCCCCCCCCGAGCTGCCTCCAGCCGGCTCCAACCGTTGGCTGATCCTCGCCGACCATGCGGGAATCGCCACGGCGCTGAAAGAGCAGCTCGAAGCGCGGGCGCAACAATGTGAACTCGTTCCCCTTCCCCGCGATAACACGAGCACCCCCGGCATCATTCGCGAACGACTCGTAGCCAACGGCTCGCCGCTGCGCGGTGTGATCGACCTGTGGAGTGTGGAGCAAACCTCAGGTTGCAATGCAGTGCTGGAGCTCGTTCACAGCCTGGCAGCACGTGGGGCGACCGCGGGTGCACCAAGGCTCTGGCTCGTCACGCGTGGGGCGCAGCCTGTGTCAGCCGGCGACCCAACCGCGCTACAACAAGCCCCGGTGTGGGGACTCGGACGGACCATCGGTTTCGAGCTGCCCGAGTTCCGATGCACGTTGGTCGATCTCGATCCTGCCGGCGAAGCTGTGGCGACCGCGGGACTGCTCTTCCGGCAACTCTGTGTCGACGATGCCGAGGATCAGGTTGCGCTGCGCGGCGATCGTCGCTGGGTTCCGAGGTTGGTGTCGATCCAGGCGTGCTCGGCTGCGCGCAGTGGGGAGCTCTCGCCAGCGGGGACGTATCTCATCACGGGCGGACTCGGCGGCTTGGGGCTCGCCGTCGCAGGCTGGATGATCGAGCAAGGTGCCCGTCATCTCGTGCTCGTCGGCCGGCACGCGCCATCGCCCGACGCGCTCGCGGCAATCGCGCAGATGCAGCGGGGCGGCGCCGAGATCCGTGTGCGCGGGGCGGACGTGTCGGTCGAGTCGGATGTCGCCCGTGTATTCGCCGAAATTCGCGCGTCCCTGCCACCGGTCCGCGGAATCGTTCATGCGGCGGGCGTTCTGGACAACGCTCCTTTAGTCGACCTCGATGCGAACCGCCTGTCGCGGGTCCTCGCGCCGAAAGTCGACGGTGCCTGGAATCTCCACGCTGCCACACTCGACGACCGGCTCGACTTCTTCGTGCTGTTTTCCTCCGCAGTCTCGGTGCTCGGGTCGCCCGGTCAGGGCAACTACGCCGCCGCCAACACTTTCCTCGATGTCCTGGCGCATTACCGCCGCCGTGAAGGACTGCCCGCGCTCAGTATCAATTGGGGGCCGTGGTCGCAGATCGGGCTCGTTGCGTCGGGTTCGGGGGCGCGAGGGGTCAAGAGCATCACGCCGGAGCGAGGACTCGCAGCGTTCGGGCGAGCACTGGCACACGACGGCGCGCAGCTGACGATCCTTCCGTTCGACATCGCCAGCCTGCTGGAGCTGTACCCGACCGCCGCGCGCATGCCGTTCTTCGCGGAAGTGGGCGGAACCGAGACGCATGTCGCGCGGCTCTACGCCCGGCCCCATCTGCCGCAGCCGTACGTCGCGCCGCGCAACGAGATCGAGCGTCAACTCGCCGAGTTGTGGCGGCAGACGCTGCGCATCGATCGCGTCGGCGTCCACGATTCGTTTTTCGAGCTGGGCGGAGATTCCGTACTCGCGGCCCAGATCATCACGGCCGCCCACAAAGCCTTTGGCGTACGGCTCGACGTGCGGCAGGCGTTCCAGGCATTCACCATCGAGCACATTGCGCAACGGATCGCGGCGGCGGTGCACGGCACGCGCATCACTCCGCGCGATCCCCAGCAGCTCGTGCCCCTCTCCTTCGTGCAGGAGCGACAGCTTTTCCTCGAGTTGCTCGATCCGCTAACGGCGGTCAACAACCTCCCGATGTGCGTGCGTATCGAAGGCGCGCTCGATTTGGAGCAGCTTGCCTCCCGGGCAAACCGGCTCATGGCCCGGCACGAGGCGCTGCGCACCACCTTCTCCCTGGATCAAGGAAAACCGGTCGCGACCATCGCGCCCGCGCTCCACGTCGATCTGGGTGTGACCGATCTGAGCCGCCAGGAGAATCCGTTCGCCGAAGCGGTGCGGCTCGCAACACTCGAGGCACGTCGCCCCTTCCAGCTCGATGCAGCGCCGCTGCTGCGCATCAAAACGTTCCGCCTGGGTCCCGCCTCGCACGTCCTGGCTGTGGTCGTTCACCACACGATTGCCGATGGCTGGTCACTCGGCGTGTTCTTGCGAGAGCTGTTCGCTCCAGCCGCGCTGCCGCCGTTACCGATTCAGTACGCCGACTACGCCGCCTGGCAACGGCAGGCATTGAGCGGCCCGCAGATCCAGGAGCAGATGACGTACTGGCAGCAGCAGCTCGCGGGAGAATTGCCGGTTCTCGACCTGCCCATCGACCGCCCCCGGGCCACCCGGCAGACATTCAGCGGCGCCACGCACCGCGCGCCTTTGACGCCGAGGCTGAGCGCCGCCATCCGGTCGATTAGCAGACAGCACGATGCAACGCCGTTCATGACCCTGGTCGCGGCGTTCAAGGCGCTGCTGCATCGCTGGACGGGAATGGAAGACATCCTCGTCGGAACGCCGACCGCGGGACGCACACAACCCGAGACGGAAGAGCTCATCGGGGTGTTCATCAACACCCTCGCGCTGCGGACGGACGTGTCGGGCGATCCGAGCTTCGCCGAGCTGCTCGCGCGGCTGCGCGGGGTCGCCTTGGATGCCTACGCGCACCAGGATTTGCCGTTCGAGCGGCTGGTCGCGGAGCTGCGGCCGCAGCGCGATCTGAGCCGGACGCCGGTGTTTCAGGTGATGTTCGTACTGCAGAACACTCCTCTCCCCACACTGCAGACGGCGGATTTGTCACTCGAGCTGGTGCCGCTGGATCGAGGTGCGGCGCAGTTCGATCTGACGTTGGTCGTAACGCAATCGGAGGAACGCCTGGAAGCCGCCTTCGAGTACAACACAGACCTGTTCGATGCGGCCACCATCGAGCGCTTCGCCGACGCCTATCGACTGTTGCTCGAAGACGCTGTCACCAATCCGGACAAGCGCATCTCCTCGCTCGCCGTCATGCACGATGCGGAGCGCCGCCATCTCGTCACCGAGCTCAATGACACCGCGGCTGATTACCCGCGCGATCGCCGGATGCATGAGCTATTCGAAGCGCAGGTAGCGCGCACACCCGAGGTGATCGCCGTGGTTTGCGGGGAGACAGCATTGACGTATCGCGAGCTCGACGCGCGCGCGCGGGCCGTCGCGGCCGATCTCTCCCGCTTGGGCGTCGGGCCCAATGTTCCAGTCGGCGTGTGCATGGAACGGTCGATCGACCTGGTGGCCGCGCTACTCGGCGTCCAGATGGCGGGCGGGGCTTACCTCCCCATCGATCCGGCGACACCCCCGGAGCGCCTGGAGTTCATGTTGCGGGACGCGGACGCGCGGGTGCTCGTGAACGATGGCTCGCTGACGCCGCTGCAGACGAACGGGAAACAGGCCGCGAGTCAGGTCCCCAGCGCCGACGATCTCGCGTACGTGATCTATACGTCGGGCTCCACCGGGGAACCAAAGGGCGTGTGCGTGCGCCAGCGCGCATTGGTCAACCTGTTGTGGTCGATGCGGGACCTCGTCGGCATCGAGGCCGGCGACCGGCTGCTCGCCGTCACATCGGTCTCCTTCGACATCGCGGCACTCGAGCTGTACCTGCCGCTGCTCTGCGGCGCGACGGTCGTGCTCGCGACGCGCGACATGACCACCAATTCGCGCACGCTGCGGGACGCGATCGCAGGCCATGGAATTAGCATCATGCAGGCGACGCCCGCGCTGTGGCGCATGATGCTCCAAGGCGGATGGAGAGGGGGATGCATTCCCCTCGTCGCCCTTTGCGGCGGCGAAGCGCTGACCCGCGAGCTGGCGGATCAGTTGCTGCCGCATGTCGCGACGCTCTGGAATGTTTACGGTCCGACTGAGACGACGGTCTGGTCGGCCGCGGCAAAGGTCGAGCGCGGTGGACCGATCACCATCGGCCGGCCTGTAGCCAATACCCGTCTCCATGTGCTCGACGGCCGGCTCGAGCCGGTGCCCATCGGCGTGGTCGGCGAGCTCTATATCGGGGGAGACGGCGTCTCGCCTGGCTACCTGCACCGTCCGTCGCTGACGGCCGAGCGATTCATCGACGCGCTCGGGGAGCGTCTGTTCCGCACGGGGGATCGGGCGCGGCGGCTGCGCGACGGATCGATCGAGCTCCTCGGGCGGCTCGACGATCAGGTGAAGATCCACGGCTTCCGCATCGAGCTGGGTGAGATCGAAGCGGCGCTGCATCGCCACCCGGGGATCCGGGACGCCGCCGTCGTCGCACCACGCCGGCCGGGAGGCGAGCAAGGCCTAGTCGCCTACATCGTCCCCACCGGAGACGTGGCGCCCGATCGTCGCGAATTGCACGCGTTCCTCCGCGGCGTGCTGCCGGCGTACATGGTCCCCGCGACCTACATCCCCGTGCCGGAGTTGCCGCTCACGCAGGCCGGAAAGGTGGACCGCCGACGGCTTGCGGCTGCGAACCCCACGCCCGACGCGGTCGACTTCGTGGCTCCACGCACGTCGGTGGAGCGGATGCTGGCCACGGCGTACGCGCAGGTTCTCGGTATCGAGCAAGTCGGGATTCACGACAACTTCTTTGATCTCGGCGGAGGCTCCATCCAGATTCTCGAGATCATCGTCCGTGCCGAGGCAGACGGCGTGCGGCTCACGCCTGACGCATTCTTCGAGCACCAGACGATTGCCGAGCTTGCTGCCGGGGTGAACGGGGTCCCGGCGTGACCGCCGCCACGCTTATCGAGAGTCTCGGCGTGTACCTGCCGCCGCGCGAGGTGTCCACCGCCGAGCTCATCCGGGGCTGCCGCCACCCTGTCCGTTTTCCGCTCGAGCGCATGACCGGTATTCGCTCGCGCCGCGTGGCGGGCGACGGCGAGTTCGCGATCGACCTGGCGAAGCAGGCCATCACGCGCTGCCTCGCCACTTCGCGTCACGGGCCGGAGGACGTGGACCTGGTGATCTCCGCAGCCATCGCCCGGGTGGACGCACCGGGATTCATGGTCTCCTACGAGCCGAGCACCGCACTCCGTCTGCGGCACCACTTTGGCTTCGACCGGGCGATGGTGTTCGACGTTCGCAGCGCCTGCTCCGGTATGTTCGCGGGCCTCTACATCGTCGACACGCTGATTCGGGAAGGGGTAATCGGGTGTGGGCTGGTCGTCAGCGGCGAGTACATCACCCATCTCGCCACCACCGCTCAGCTTGAAATCAAAGAGCTGATGGATGCTCGCCTGGCCTGCCTCACGTTGGGAGACGCGGGTGCGGCCGTCATGCTCGAGCGCGCGTCGACTCCGGATGTGGGATTCGCCGCCGTAGATCTCCGCACGTTCGGGCGCTATGCCGAATGCTGCGTCGCTGGGCCGACGGACCAACCCCACGGCGGCGCAATCATGTTCACCGATGCGCTCCAGCTCACTGACGCCGCGGCCCGGCACGGATCGGATCATGCGCTCGGCACGCTGCACCGCGCGGGGTGGCCGTGTGACGGTTTCGATCACCTCATCATGCATCAGACGTCGCGCACCGCGCTCACCAGCGCGAGCCGCGCCATCAATCGCCTGCTGGGGCGCCCGGTGTGCCACGAAGACAACACCATTGATAACCTCGAGCGACGCGGCAACACGGCGACCACGTCGCACTTTGTCGCGCTGGCGGACGGCATCGAGAGCGGACGGATCAAATCGGGCGACAGACTCATCTTCGCCGTGAGCGGCTCAGGCCTTACGCTGGGCACCGCGCTGTACACGCTCGATGATCTGCCGGATCGCCTGACCGGCAGGACCGCTGCCCTCCGCGGGAACGGCAAGGGCGTACGGGATGGTCCGGCGGTGCCGCAATCGACCGGCGTACGCATCTCCGCGGTGGGGGTCGCGCCGCGGGAGGCGACCGACCACCGCGATTCGGTGGCTCTGCTCCAGCTTGCCGTCGCGGACTGCATGCATGAATCATCGCGCGATGCGCGCTCGACGGAGCTGTTGATCTACGCCGGCACGTACCGCAGCCGCTTCATCACGGAACCGGCAATGGCGGCGCTGCTGGCCGGAGCTCTCAACGTGGAGAACACACTCGCGTTCGACATCTTCAACGGCGGCGTCGCGGTTCTCAATGCCTGCTTTGTCGCCGCGCAGATGATCAGGGCCAAGCGCACGACGACCGCACTCGTGGTCGCCGCCGAAACGGAGAACAACGCCGCCTGTTTTCCGCAAGATCTGCTGGGTATCGAATCGACGAGCTCCGCATTATTGCTCGAGGCGGACCCGAGATCCGGAAAAGGGTTCGGGCGCTTTCTGTTCCGGTCGTTCACCGAGCACCGCGATGCGTTCGTGTCCTGTCTCACGAACCGCGAGGGGAAGGCGTACCTGCAGTTCGTTAGGCAGCCCGATATCGAACAGCACTACGTCGCCGCGATCGCGGCCACGGTAGCGGAGCTGCTGCGCATGGAAGCCATCGGCATCGAGCATGTGGCGAAGGTGTTCGCGCCGCAGATATCGGCCGCATTCCTCACCCGGCTGGGCGACGCCATCTGCCTGCCGCGTGAGCGGTTCGTCGATGCGGTGGGGGACGGCCGCGACCTCTTCACGTCGTCGCTCGCCTTTGCGCTACGGCATGCCGCCGAACGGAAGCTCGTACACGACGGCGATCTTGGACTGATCGTGACGGTGGGCTCGGGGATTCAGGTGGGGTGTGCTCTCTACCACTTCTAGCATGAGCGCTCCGTCGGCGCCGCTGCGTGGGCCAAGATCCTGGACGCCGCTGGGCCAGCTGGTCCCGTTTCGCCGGGATGCGCTCGCATTCCTGTCGAAGCTCGCGAGAGAGTACGGCGACATCGCACGGTTCAAGTTGGGCGGCATCAACGTCGTGCTGCTCAATCACCCCGACTACATCCGCGATGTGTTACAGACCAACAACCGCAATTTCGTGAAGGGCCGGCCGCTGCATCTTGCCAAGCACCTGCTCGGGGAGGGACTCCTCACGAGCGATGGCGACGTCCACATGCGGCAATCGCGCAGCGTGCAGCCGGCGTTTCACGCGGAGCGGATCCATGCCTACGGCGCGGTCATGACGGATTACGCCACCCGTTGGAGCGCGGGGTGGAGCGATGGCGGGACGCGCGACGTGTTGACCGAGATGGTCAGTCTTGCGACGGCGATCGCCGGCAAGACGATGTTCGATTGGGATGTCGATTCGGCCGCAGCGAACGGCATCGGCGGCGCATTGGCCGATGCGACGCGCCTCTTTTCACGAGCCTCGCTGCCGTTTGCCGAGCTGCTCCTCAAGCTGCCGCTGCCCAGCTCGCGACGGTTTTTCCGGGCCAAGGCCCGGCTCGACGCGGTGATCTACGGCCTCATCGCGGAGCGCCGGGTGGAACCGCGTCGCCGGGACCGCGGTGACTTGCTTTCGATGCTGCTCCACGCGCACAACGGGTCGGAATCGGGAAACGGAATGACCGATGCGCAGGTGCGGGACGAGGCGCTGACGTTGTTCCTGACGGCGCTCGACACCACGTCGCTGGCACTCACTTGGACATGGTACCTGCTCTCGCAACATCCCGCAGTCGAAGCGGAGCTGCATGCGGAAATCGACCGCGTACTGGCTGGCCGAGTCCCCACTGCCGCTGATGTGGAGCGGCTTCCCTACACGCGCAACGTGTTCTCGGAGGCGATGAGGCTCTATCCGCCCATTTACGCGATCGCGCGTCAGGCCGTCGCGGCGTTCGAGATCGGTGGCTGCACCGTGCCGGCCGACACGCTGGTGCTGCTGAGCCCGTACGTGATGCATCGCGATGCGCGCTACTATCCCGATCCCGAGCGATTCGATCCCGGACGGTGGACGTCACAGAACGTGGCACAGCGTCCGCGGTTCGCGTACTTCCCGTTTGGCGGCGGTCCGCGCGGCTGCATCGGCCAATCGTATGCTCAGCTGGAGGGCGTGCTCGTTCTCGCCACGCTCGCGCAGCATTGGCGGATGCGGCTCGCGCCCGGGCATGTCGTCGCGTTCCAGCCGCTGATCAATCTGCGGCCCAAGTTCGGGATGGCGATGACTCTCGAACGCCGCGCGGGCCCATGATCCCGCTCATCGCGCTCGTGCTGCTCGGTGGAGGCGCCGATAGCGTCCATTTCCGTCCCGAGGACATCGACGCGCTGCCGCTGGCGTTGACCCGGGTGGATACACGGGGTGGGCGTCTTACCATCGAGCTGCCGACAATCCAGGTACCCGCTGGTGGCACGGTCCGTACAGCGGTCCATCGAGTCGCGATTCCGTTCGCCATTTCAGTGTATGGGTTCGCGCTCGAGCTGGTGGACGAGAGCGGAGCAACGCTAGCGCCCGATCGTCTGCACCACATCGTCTTCAACGATCCCGATCGGCGCGAGCTGTTCTTGCCGTTGGCACTGCCGATCTTCGCGGCGAGCAAAGAGTCGCCGCGGCCCGTGTTCCCCAAGTATCGAATCGGGATGCTACTCCCCAAGAGCCAGCGCTATATCATCGGCGCGATGTTCGCGAATCCCGATCCGCATCCGCGATTCATGACCGTCCGGCTGGTGCTGTCGTTCATCCGACCAGGACGCATGGTGCCGCAGGTCTATGGCTATGGCTGGACACTGGACGTCACGCACCCGTTGGGGAAAGAAGGCGGGCGGCACGATTTCGATCTGCCACCGGGGCGTTCCGTCTTCAGCTGGGAAGCCTCGCCCCAGACAGCCGGTACAATCGTGGGGATGGGGGGCCACGCGCATGACTTCGTCACCGCGATCCAATTTGAGGACGTCACCGCGGGGAAAGTGCTCTGGAGACAGGTACCGATCCGAGACGCGGACGGCCGTCTTCAGCAGATTACTCCCACGCGCTTCACGCGCTGGTACCGCCTCGGCAAGCACATCCAGCCATCGCACGTCTATCGCGTTACCGTTTTCTACGACAATCCCACCGGGGAGCTGATCCCGCACGGCGGCATGGGCTCGGTTGCCGGGCTCTTTGTTCCCGACCGGAGCGAGCGGTGGCCGCGGCTCGATCCGCAGGATCCCATCTACCGCGCGCAGATCGCAAACCTGCTGAACAACATGACGGGCGTCGAGATGAGTGAGGCCCATCGCCACTGACGGGACTAGTGATGAGGCCATTCGAAGCAGCTCAGCTTGGGGAACTGGCCCGTCGATGCAACCGCCACCACATAGCCCTCCGACGGCGGTGGAACCGAGACGACCCAGTGGCCGAATACTCGTTCGCCTTCCGGACCGGGATTGGGCGCGAGGGTGAAGACGTCGATCGGCTGCGTCAGCCCTCGGCCCATCGCCTTCACGATCGCTTCTTTGCGCGTCCAATAACTGAAGAATGCCGCATCCACATCAGCCTGCGGCAAAGACCGCAGCCGAGTGTTTTCGTCGGCTGTGAAGAACCGTTCCGCGATATCGAGCGCGACGGGGAAAGGCCGAACATGTTCGATGTCTACACCGAGATCGAACTCGCGCTGCACGGCGAGCAGCCCCACCTCGTTCGAGCGCGACATGTTGAAACGGACATCCGGACCTCCGCTCCGCGCTGGCAAGCTCGGCTTGCCATGGTGGCCGAACGTGAAGCCGAGCTTCTCCGGCCGCTCGCCGACGCACGTGCCAAGAATGGTGCGTGTCTGCGCCCGATGAACGACATACCGCCGGCGATCCCGCTCCTGGCGAAACCGCGCTGCTCGGTCCGCTTCATCCGGGGAAATCAGTCGCCCGAGCTCGACAACTCGCGTCTCGGGCAGATCCAGGGCGAAGGAGAAGAGCCAAACCTCACCGTGGGCGACCATCATTGATCGGCTTGATCGTCAACGCGAGCGCGGGCGCGGTGCGGCGCCGATACCTGCGACGCACACCATTCTGGCAACCGCACATTCCAGACTCGCTGGTCCACATCACCGCGAGCCTCACCGAACTGGAGGAGGCGATGGCCGCGCTGCGGGCTCGCAATGTCGATGTCCTCGCCGTGCTCGGGGGCGATGGCACTCTGCACCACGTCGTAGACACGCTGTTGCGACACTACCCGGCCTCCAGCACGCCAATCGTGCTCGCATTGGGCGGCGGCACGATGAATGGGGTGGCGCGTGCGCTCGGCAGCCGGGGACGGCCGGCGGACATGCTGCGACAGGCGCTCGCCGGTCTTGCGACGGGCAAATCGCTTCTCCACGTGCAGCCTGTGTTGCGCATCAGCGATACGCGCGACGGGCACACACGGCACGGGTTCAGTTTCGCAACGGGACTCGTCTATCGCGCCCTCGAGCACTACTACCGCAGCCACGGTCCGCGGTTGGCGGCGGCGGTCAGCGCGTCGCTCTTGCCCCTCAAGGCGGCGACGAGGGGTGCCTCCGATGGCGAACGAGTCGACGTACGTGCGGATGGCGGCGACTGGCTCGCGCAGCCGCATACGTTGGTCGCCAGCGTCTTGGAAAAGCCCCTGCTGTGGTTCAGGCCGTTCGGCGCGACGGTCGCGGATCACGAGACGTTCAATCTGGGCGCAACATCAATGCGTCCTGTCGCGATCGCAGCGCGCCTGTGGTCGATTTTCCGGGGTCGCTGCCAGCATCCGCAGCTGCGGGTGGGCCGCGCCCGAGATGCATCGATAGAGGGAGCGGGCATTGGCTACCTCATCGATGGCGACCTCTATCCCTGCGACGCCGGTATCCACGTGCAGATCACCGTCGGGCCCCCGCTTCAGTTTCTCGCAACGTCCGCATGATGATGATCATCCGATAGATCGCGGTGGAGATCGAAGCGACGGCAATGAGGGCGATGGCTTTCCCGAGAAACGCACCAGGGACCCATCCGGATCGGAGACTCAGGGTCGACTCGAGCAGCGGGGCGATCGCGAGCACCACGACGCGTTCGGCCCGCTGTGCCAATCCTCCGCCATAGTCCACGCCCAACGCTGCTCCCTGCGCCCGCGTGTAGCTGACGAGCATTGAACCACCAAGTGCGAGGACGGTCGCCGCCACCATCCACGCCGCTCCGGCCAGGTACCACGCTACACCCACAAATGTGAACGTTTCGGCGAAGCGGTCGACCGTCGAGTCGACAAACGCGCCGTACGGGGACGCGATGCCGCGCGCGCGGGCGACGCGGCCGTCGAGGATGTCGCTGATCCCGCCCGTCGCGATCAGCCAGGCGGCGAGCGGCAGCTGGTGGGCGATGAATGCCGCGCCCGCGAGTAGCCCGAGCACCCCTCCGGCATAGTTCAGCGCATCGGGCGAGACTCGCCACCGCACGAGCAGCCGCTCGAGCGGTGCCAGAAGCCAGATCATCCAGTCGCGGACCCAATAACCCAGCAGCAGGGTTGCGGGACGTCCCGCAACGTTCGCATCGCGCGGCCGCCCCCGGGTTCGCAGCGCATATATCGGCATCGTCGCCAGCAGGAGCACGAGCGGCAGCCAGGGGGCGAGCGCTGCGACGGGGGTCGTCATCTCAGCGGTGACGCTGCGGTCTCGTTCGCACGTACCGGAACGCTCGGGGCCAGAGGAAAATGAGCGGCCAGCGGCGTTCGCGCTCTGTGAGCTCGATCCTTTCTCCGGTAGAGCGATCGATCTTCTGCAGCAGGTATTCGAGCCAGCCGTCGTAGAGGAACGGATGCTTCAAGAGCCGCAACGAGGTCCGCAGCTTGCTCCAGCGGAAATAGGCACGTACGCGCGCCCGCGTTACCGGACCGGGAGGCGATGTTTGCACGAACGTCTCGCCATCCCGTGCCAGGACACCGCGCTGGTGGAGGCGCATCAGAACGGCGCCATACAGCGCTACCAGCTCGTCGCGCTGGGCGGCGAATAGTGCGTTCGCGTGGTCTGGTCGCTCGGTGCGGATTTCGTGCGCCAGCGAGACCCCGATGAGCGTCCGGCAGAACTGCGGCACGTCGAAGCGTTGCGGCAGGAACACACGCACCCAGTCGAACGACCGCTCGCGCGCTTCTCGCACGTTCGCTGTAACCGCCGTCGTGGCGTCGTCGTCCCGGGACCATGCGAGTACGAGGCGCTGTGCCACTCGCCCGGACACGAAATGATCGCGGGCCCGCGTCGAGCATTCGCGGGCAAAGTGGCGAGCCGAGATAATAAGGCACTTCAGCTCACGCTCGCCCTCCGCCGTGATGCGGCGCAGCGCGACGGCATTGGGGGGGAGAAACCACGCGAGCACTGTTGCCAGCCCGACTCGCCGGCGGCTGAGTCGGGCAGCGAGTGCACGATACGCGTCGCCGTAGCGATCGACGATGACGAAGAAGTCGAAGGCACTGTCGGGCCGCGACGTCCTGCCTTGCGCTCGTGATCCGTAATGAAGCACTGCGCGCGTGGTCTTACCGAAGACGGTCGCGATGTATTCAGCCGCATCGCGCGCAGCGGGCGCGGGGTTCCCCAGCTGATCGATCATCGCCGGCAAAGTTACGGGATTGGGAGGAGGCTGTCAGGTTCCGTGCTGCTTGGCTGGGTTCCTTACGCGACGCGCGCGGTGACCTCCGCTGGCTTCACGAGCGAACTGACGAACGCCGTATAGACGGCCTCCGACCACCCGCCGCGACACTTCTCGATCTCGACCATCGCTGTTTCGTGTGACATGGCAGGCCGGTATGAGCGCGCGGTCGTCAGTGCATCGTACACGTCCACGATGCCGACGATTTGCGCCGCGACCGGGATCTCGTCGCCGCGCAGGCGATCGGGATAGCCCGTGCCGTCGTAGCGCTCGTGGTGCCAGCGGATGATGGGCTTCAAGTCCCAGGGGAACTCGACGGCTGCCAGCAGCTCGAGCCCCCAGATCGGGTGCAGCTGCACCACCTCGAACTCTTCGCGCGTCAGCGGGCCCGGCTTGTTCAGGATTTCGTGCGGCACGCGCACCTTCCCCAGGTCGTGGAGATAGGCGCCAAGACGGATCGCGGTCTGGGCGGTTTCATCGAGCGCCAACCCGCGCGCGATGGCGAGGGCGCTCTGCGCGACACGCTCGCAATGACCGAACGTGTAGCTGTCCGCCGATTCGATCGACTGCCCCCACTCGCGGACCACGTCGAAGTACGTGGTCTCGAGCTCCGACACTTTGCCACCGACGTGCACGAGGTCGACGCGCGCGTCGAGACGGAGGAACAGGCGGTGCGCGGTGTTCAGGAGCGTCAGCGCGTCCTGATTGCGGCCCATCGTTTGCAACAGCAGCGCCAGCTCGCGCGCCGCTTCCGCCTCGTTCAGGACCGAGCCGGCGCTCACCGCCAGCTCGATTGCGGTGCGGAGGCGCGACTCGGCGAGCGCCGGCCGGCCAGTTTCGCGGTACACCATCCCGATCATTTTGTAGGCTTCGGACTTGTCGGCACGGGAGTCGAGCTGGTCGAAAATCGCGAGCGACGCTTCGGCCATGCGGCGGGCTTCTTCGTAGCGTTCGCGCAGGAAATGCGCCTCGGCATGGTTCACCAGGCACATTCCCTGGAGGTGCGCGTCACCCGCACGCTCGGCGATCTCGAAACTCTTGCTGAAGTAGCTGTCGGCCCAGTCGTACTGCCGTAAGTCGGTGTGGGCGATGCCGAGATTCACGTACGCCGTCGCACAGCCATGCTCGTCATTCGTGGCCCGATACGATTCGACCGAGTTCTCGTAGTGTGCGACGGCGTCGACCAGCTCGCCCCTGATGTTCGAGAGGACGCCGAGGTTCAGCTCGACTCGCGCCTTCAGCTCGCGGGCGTGACCACCCCGCGCGAGCGCGAGGCGGAAATGCGCCCGCGCTTCCTCGATGTCCCCCGTACGCACCGCCAGCCCACCCATGGTGTTGAGGGCTTCGGCCGCGAGAAGGTCGTTGTTGAGGTCGCCGGCGATCCTGTAACTGCGCTTGCACAGCTCGCGCGCCCGGGCCGACTCATTGCGGTGATGCATCACGACGGCGAGCCGCCGCAGCGCTTCCGCGAGGATCGGCTTCTCACCACCCCGTTCCGCCGCAGAGATCGCGCCTTCATAGCAGCGTATGGCTTCCGGGATACACGCGGCACGCTCGCGGCTGCGCGCTTCTTGTAACAGATCCGCGGCAGAACCCACTCTCACAAGTTGGTCCGGTGGATCACCGCGCCTGAGGCGCAGTACCGTGTCGGGCCCGCTCGTCAATGTGGAATCCATCACCAGGCGATGACGTAATCCGAGAAGTGATTGACCTTGCCGGTGACGCGCTTGCTGAGCAGGTTGTCGAGCGACAGCAGATACGACAGGATGTTGAGATTGTCGTCCGTGTACGCGATCCGCTTCGGCAACAGCTTGCCGAGCAGACTGCAGTTCGAGTAGCTCATCGTCAGCGCGGCGGGCGCGTTGAACCGCAGCCCTTCGGGCTCGAACTTGACGGCGTTGACGCCCAATCCAGTCGGCGCGGTCATCGTGATCGTCGTCGGAGCGCTGAGCGCGCCCGGCGGGATCACCAGCGAGTGCGGGCCGGCTCGGAGGATGCCGCCTAACGGCCCGATCGTCTCGACGTCGGAGGCGAACGGGAGATTGGAGCACTTGAGCAATCCCGTCGGGCCGAGTAAGGCGCCGATGAGACTCGCGTCGGGTGCCGGAGCTGCGGGGACTGACGTCGGTGTGCGGTCGGAACAGGCGAGTGCTACGAGCAGCAGGACGGGCGCGAGGAGGCGACGGGCCTTCATTAGGATCCTCTATTGAATGTTCTGAGGGGGACTTTACCGGGGTACATAATGGGACTATTACGGGGTCATTTCCGTGAGAATGGTCACAATGGGGACCGTTTTGGTGACATGGAGACGACTTGGCTATAGTTGGCGCCGATGGCGGACACCCTCGCGAGTCTGGCCAAGTCCCTCGGTCCCAAATACGAAGTGCGCCGCGTTGTCGGCTCGGGCGGCTTTGCCGACGTCTACGAGGTGTGGGATAAGGACTTAGAGCGCCGGCTGGCGGTGAAGGTCCTCCGCCCCGACGTCGCCTGGACCGCCGGGATGATCGAGCGCTTCCAGCGCGAGACCCGGGCGGCTGCCCGCCTCGAGCACGCCAACATCCTGCCGATCCACTTCGTGGGCGAAGGCGAAGGGCTCGTCTACTACGCGATGCCTTTCGTCGACGGCATGTCGCTGGGGGAGCTGCTCAAGCGCTCCGGTGCGCTGCCGCCCGAGCGCGCGCTCGCGATCATCATCCCGATCCTCGATGCGCTCGACCACGCGCACAAAGCGGGTCTGATCCATCGCGACATCAAGCCCGACAACATCATGCTCGACACCGCGCGCGGCCGGCCGTTGCTCGTCGACTTCGGTATCGCGCGGCGGCTCGACAGCGAAGCCGGCGCAGGCCTGACGCAGACCGGTCTCGTCATCGGCACGCCGCACTACATGAGTCCCGAACAGGCGCTTGGCGATCCGAACCTCGGCCCGCGCTCCGACCTCTACTCCCTCGGCTGCGTGCTCTTTCAGATGGTGACGGGCGGCCCGCCCTTCGACGGCGAATCGTCGCAGCAGGTCGTGGGCAAGCACATCGCGGACCCTCCGCCCGCCGCCAGTGACGTGAATCCTAACGTGCCTCGCGAAATGTCCGATGTGATCCTGCGCTGCCTCGAGAAACAGCCGGCCGATCGCTTCCAGTCGGCGGGCGAGGTGATCGCGGCGTTGGAGAGCGACAAGCAGCCGAGCACGATGCGATCGAGAGCGAGCGCAGCGCAGGCGGCGACGGAGTTGCTGGTGAGTGGCGCGCGCACGGCACCGCGGACGGGCGCACGGTCCGGCGGCCGGACGGTCAAACCGCGGCGGGTAGGATGGGTTGTCCTGGCCATCGCGCTCCCGGTACTCGCGCTCGTCGCCGGCGCGATGTTCTTTCGGCCGCCGACGCTCGCGTTTCAGAATCGCTTGACCGACATGGTCGCAGTGCAGGTCGGTGGCGAAGAGCGGCGCATTCTTCCGGGCGGCTCGTTCACGTTGAAGCTCGACCGCGCTCGCCGGCTCGATTTGTCGTGGCAGCTCATATCCCGGCTCGGCGTATCGCTCGGTGACACGATTGCCATCGCGCGACCGCGAGGCACGGTGCGCATCGCGGCGACCGCGCGGCCGACGCACGGCTCCTACTTTGCGCCGCTGATCACGAACGAAACAGGCCGGCCACTGACCATCACCGTGAACGCGGGACTGGCGGGATCGATGCGCTGCGGCTGCATCGTGCCGCCCGGTGCGGTGCGGATGGCGATCGGCTACTACCCGCTGTTCGAGAATTCAACTGTCCGCGCCGAGGCCGACGGACGCGCGGCGACGTTCAAGGATCTGGGCCCGCAAGTCGATGCCACCCGCGGAATTGTCGGACTGCTTTTCACAGAAGCGGATCTCCGCACAACACACTGACAAAACGTCGCCTTGTGGAGCGTCGTACTGGAGGGCAGGCTCCTTGATATCCTGACTAGGAGCCGACATGCATCGTCCCCTTCTTGCCGTCGCTACCTCCCTTCTGCTCTCGGCCTGTGCGGCCTCGGCGCGGCCGGCTGCGACCACGACCCGCGATCCGGCAGCCCTCGACAGTGTGACCAGCAGCATCATGGGCATTCCAGTGTCGACGAAGTCCGCCGATGCCCGCGACCACTTTCTCCAGGGCCAGCGCGAGCTCGACCTGGCGCGCAACTTCGACGCGCTCGATCACTTCAAGCGCGCCGTGGCGGCGGACTCGACGTTCGCGATCGCCTACCTGAACGTCGCGAACACCGGCAACTCGTTCGAGGAATTCAAGACCAACTTGGCCCGTGCGGAGGCCCTCGCCGCGGGCGCCTCGGACGCCGAGCAGCTGCAGATCGAGATCGCGCGGAAGGGCTTCGAGAATGACGTCAGCGGGCAGCTGGCGGCGGCGCAACAGCTCGTCGCCAAATATCCCGAGAGCCCGCGCGCCCACCTCACGCTCGGAAATATCCAAGCAGGACTGAACAGCAACGCCGACGCCCGGGCGTCGTACGGGAAGGCGCTGTCGCTGGCACCGCGGTTCGCGGTCGCGCATATCGCGATGGCTACTTCATACCTGTTCGGTGTGCCGCACGACTTCAATCAGGCGTTGCAGCATTTCCAGGCCGCAGAAGCGCTCGCGCCCAACGAGCCGACCATGCACGACAACCTGGGCGACGCGCAGCGCGCCTTGAACAACCTGCCGCAAGCGCGCGTCGAGTACACGCGCGGCCACGAGCTCAACCCGCGCGATGCGGGACTGCTGCAGCAGCGCGGGCACGTCAATTCGTTCGTGGGCGACTACGACGCGGCTCGGGCGGACTACGACTCGGCGATGGCGGTGGGACGCGGCAACGAGCGGGGCTTCTTTGCGCCGTTCCGCGCGTACGTCAGCGCCTACGCGGGCGACCCCAAGGGCGCGATCACGGAGCTCAATCAGCTCGTCGCCCAGGCCGATGGGATGGGGATACCGGATCCTGTCACCGTCAAGATCAATGCGCTCTCGAATGTGGCGCTGATCGCGATCGACACGCGCGACTTCCCGTCGGCGGATGCGGCGCTCAAGCAGCGCACGCCGCTGATGATGCAGCAGGCCGATAAGGGTGGCAGTGCCGGCTTCCGCCGGGCGCAGCAACAGAACGTCGCCTACTTCAATGCCTGGCTTGCGGCCCGCAAGGGCGACTACCGCACCGCGCAGCGCGAAACCGCCCGTCTCACGGCGCTCGTCACGCCGGATGCGAACCCCCGCAAGATGGAGCCGGTGCATCAGCTGATGGGGTTTGTCGCGCTGTATCAGGGACACAACGCGGACGCTGCCGCACACTTCGCGCAGGGCAACCTGCTCGATCCGTACATCAAGTACAACTACGCGATGGCGCTGGACGGTTCGGCTCAAGGCGACAAGGCGAAGCCGATGTTTCGGGAGCTCGCGATTTACAACTTCAATAGCCTGGGCTACGCGTTGATTCGGAAGGAAGCGGAGCAGATGGCGCACTAGGCTCGGCAAACAGGCCGAGCTCTGAAATCGCCGGACACACAGAGGCCTGCGTGACACGGAGTCGCACCCGCGACGTCGTGATACGCGGGCCTCTGACCAATCGGCAGTTGCCGATGCTCGTGGCTGTCCCGAACTCCACCCACTGGCCGTTCTGCCACTGATCCAGTCCCACGGCCTCGACGCGCTGGCCGAGCGGCAGATACTCCCGCAGCCGCACGACGTTGAATGAGACCTCCCGCGGCAGCTCGAGCGTGAGACTCGGCGTTCGCACGTCATCGTCAGTCGCCCAATAGGTGAGACGGCTACCGTCCAGCGCGTTCCCCGGCGCGAAGCGCCGATCCCGGCCAGCGCCGCGTGAATTGCCGGCGGAGATGCGCGCGCCCGCGGCGAGGTTGGTGGCGAAGGTCGCGTCGATGATGCGGCGGAATTCCCGCAGTGCACGCACGTCATTGTCGTGAATCCGGCCGCGGCGATCGGGAGGGAGGTTGAGCAGGAACGACGCGCCGCGTCCCACCGATGAGTAATAGAGATCGACCAACTGCAGCGGCGTCTTGACCTGACTGTCCTCATGCTGGTGATAGAACCAGCCCGGCCGGATCGAGACATCGCACTCGGCGGGCACCCAATGCGTGCCCGGCCGGTCGCCGCGATTCAGGCGCGCGACATCCGCGTTTCCTGGCGAGAAATCGTCGCGATTGGAGGTCGCCCAGCACGTCGCGCCGGCGATTCCGTTCTCGTTCCCGACCCAGCGAATATCCGGGCCGGCGTCGCTGAACAGTACGGTGTTGGGCTGCAGATCGCGCACGATCTGCCACGTGTTCGGCCAGTCGTAGTAGGTGCGGTTGTCGATCTCGCGCCGCTCGTACGTGCCGCCGTAGTAGCCATCACCGCCGTTCGCGCCGTCGAGGAAGATCTCGAATATCGGCCCATAATTCGCCAGCAGCTCGCGCAGCTGATTGCGGTAGTAAACCAGATACTCAGGACTGCCATAGTTTTTGTGATTGCGATCCCACGGCGAGAGATAGACACCGAATTTCAATCCCGCTCTCGCACAAGCCTCAGAGATCTCCTTCACCACATCGCGCCGAAACGGGCTGTGCTTCACCGAGTGCTCGGTGTAGCGCGACGGCCAGAGACAGAAGCCGTCGTGGTGCTTGCAGGTGAGGATCAGCCCCTTCATCCCGCCGTCCTTCGCGGCACCGACGATCTGGTCGGCGTCAAAATCGGTGGGATTGAAGACCGCGGGCGACTCGTCGCCGTAGCCCCATTCGCGGTTGGTGAAGGTGTTGACTGTGAAATGCAGAAAGCCGTAGAACTCGAGCTCGTGCCACGCGAGCTGGCGGGGAGCAGGAAGCGGGCCGAAGGGAGCGGGATGGTCGACGAATCCCAGCGGCAACAGCAGTCCCGCGAGCGTGACGCCCGCGCCGACTGCCGTTGCTATGAAATCACGTCGCTGGATCAGGCCTCAGCCTGCTGGTGCGCTTCGACGAACCAGAGCCATTGGTCCACGCCGCGGGAAATATCGGTCAGCATGTCGGCACTGCCCGCGTCTTTCAGCTCTTGCATCTCCTCGATCCCGAGCCGTGCCGCCCGGCCAAATCCAGACAGGGCGTCCGACAACGCCGCGACGTGCTCCGCCCCGCTCGACAGCGCGAGCGGATAGTCGACGAGCGACGAACGCCCTTCGACCACACCGATCGTGCCTTCCGCGATGCCGCCGAGCTGGACGACCCGCTCGGCGATCAGATCAACGTAGCCTTCGACCGCTTCGTTGATCTCGTCGAACAGTTTGTGAAGTCCGATGAACGACGGGCCCTTCACGTTCCAGTGCGCCTGCTTGCATTGCGTCTGCAGGTCGATGCACTCGGCGAGTCGCTGGTTGAGGAGCGGAATCACCTCGACGCGGATCGATTCGGGCAGATCGTTCTTCGTCGAAAAGAGCCGCGCCGGTTCGCGCTCGCGGCTGGCCGGCACGGTCTGCTGTTCCGTGATTCGGGAGGCGGCCGCGCGAGTCCCGCGGCCATTCTTGCGGCGAGTGGTGGTTCGAGCCATGACGAGTCTCCTAGGGAAGCTTTGGAATTTCGATACCTGCTGTAAGTTGAAATGGTGTACCGGCGCGTGGTAGTGGAGTAATCAGCGCGCGACCTTCGCGACAGTATCCCACGTCCGCGTCGTCTGATCCTTCCCAAACGTCTTCTCGATCAGCGTCATGAACACGGGGCCCTTCGGCGTCGGCAAATAGGCGCTGAAGATTTCGCCGTCCTTCATCGCCAGGATGCGGGCGCCGTCCATCTCGACCGGCAGCTTAATCTTCGCCTTGGGACGCCCGCGCAGGAATGTGACGATGCGTTTCGCCTTGGGACTCACCTTGAACGCGCGGTAGGGATCGGTCCCCAGGAGTTTCCTGAGCTGCTCGACCGGCCGCACGATGGCAGGAAACACTCGACCGAGGTGCTCCTGCATCGCAGCTTCCGCCTTCAGCTGCAGCGCCTCCTCCGATGTGCTGCGAGCGTCGAACACCACATTCCCGCTGCCAAGCACCGTTTTTACGTCCGTGAATCCCGCGGCTTCGAACGCCGCCCTCAGCGCCGGCATCTTGCAGTTCATCGGCATTACGCCGCGCAGGAACGCCGCATAGCGAGGCATCGAGCTCAAGACCCCCGAAGCGACCGGAGATACCGGTAAATCGCGCGCACGTCGGCGTCCGTGATGCGCTGGAACGCTTGCCACGGCATGGGACTGCCGGGGATCCGTACTCCAGCGTGAAACCGCGCGACAAACTCATCTTCCGTCCACACGTCCGCGCGTCCCGTACCAGGATTAGCCGTGATGTCGGGTGGCACGAGCTTCGTGTGCACGTTGTCGCCGGCCTCCATCGGAGCGCCTCCGGCGAGCCGCGGTCCCGTGTACGCTCCGGTGACCATGCTTCGCTGCGTATGGCATCCCGCGCAGGCCGCGACGGCCGTAACGAGATACGCACCGCGCTCGAGCGTCGGACCTGTGGGCGGGCTCTCGGCAGGCGGAGTCCCGCTCGGCCCGATAGGCTTGATCGCGAACGCCATGACCGCTTTGCCCAGGAGGCTGAGATCATGATCCGGCACCGCATGGTGCACCGGCGGCTGGGAGCGCAGGAACGAAAGCACGGCCACGATGTCGGCGTCGCTCAGGTCGTGATACTCCATGAACGGAATCGCGGCGCGCCCGTCAGCTCGCACACCGTAGCGGAGCATCCGCGTGATATCGCCATCGCTCCGGCGCCCGATTCCGGTCGCGCTGTCGGGCGTCAGATTCGGCACGCGGATCGTTCCAAGGGCAATCGGGAACTCGACTCCCCCGCTCAGGCCTGGCGAGCTGCCTGTCTGCAGGGACGCATAGTCGCCGGGGGCGGTGTGGCAATCCGAGCAGTGGGCCGGTCCGTACGCCAGGTAACGGCCGCGGGCGATGACCGCGGCATCACGTGACGCCGCCAGGTTGGGATATGGTGCCTGGAAGCGCCTGTCCCACCGCACGCTTATCGTAATGGCCAGAACAGCGATAACGAGCAGAACAGCCGCGCCGACCCAGAACAATACCTTCCGAATCATGCGGATCGAGCCTCCCGGAGACGATTGTCGATTTCGCGATTCCCCAGACGACTACATGGTGCCTAAGCATATTTCACAAGATCGGAGGACGCCATGAAATACTTGTGCCTGGTCTACCAGGAAGAGAAGCAGGAAGTGAACGTTCCGGCAGAGCAGGTCGAGCAGGCCAAGAAGGACTATTGGGCCTTTGCGGAAGACATCAAGAAGAGCGGCCACTACGTCGGGAGTAACGGGCTCAAGCACACCGACGCCGCTACGACCGTGCGGGTGAGAAACGGCAAGGTTTCGACTACTGACGGGCCGTTCGCCGAGACCAAAGAGCAGCTCGGCGGCTACTTCCTCATAGAGGCCAAGGATCTGAACGACGCCATCCAGGTGGCGGCGCGCATTCCATCCGCCAAGTGGGGATCCATCGAAGTCCGCCCCATCTGGGGATAACTCTTCACCGCAGCGGAGGAAGCCATGAAATACCTGTGCTTGATCTACGAAGACGAAAAGTGGTGGGAAAAGGCGTCGGAAGCCGACATGCAGAAGGGCATGGCCGAGTACAACGCGTTCACGGAGAGCATCAAGAAGAATGGCAACTACGTCGGCGGCGAAGCGCTGCAGCCAACGCCGACGGCGAAGTCCGTCCAGGTTCGGAACGGCAAGGTCTCGACCACGGACGGACCCTATGTCGAGACGAAAGAACAGCTCGGTGGCTACTACCTCATCAACGCGAAGGACCTGAATGACGCCGTGCAGGTGGCGTCGCGAATTCCCGGCGCGAAGCACGGCACGATCGAAGTGCGGCCGATCATGGAGTTTAACCAGCCGTAGACACGATCGAGGCGATCTACCGCGCCGAATCCCGCCGCGTTCTGTCCACGCTGATCCGTCTCCTCGGCGACTTCGATCTCGCCGAGGAGGCGCTTCAGGATGCGTTCGCGGCGGCGGTCGAGCGCTGGCCGATAGAAGGCGTACCGGCCAGCCCGCGGTCCTGGCTGATTTCGACCGGACGGTTCCGAGCAATCGACCGGCTGCGCAAGCGCCGGCGCGAAGTCCCCGGTGAACTCGATGTAGCGGAGGAGACCGCCGAGATAGAGAACTACGACGTGGTCGATGACCGCCTCCGCCTCATTTTCACCTGCTGTCACCCTGCATTGAATCCCGACGCACAAGTCGCCATGACGCTGCGCGAGATTTGCGGACTCACGACCGAGCAAGTCGCCGCGGCCTTTCTCATCACCGCGCCGGCGCTGGCCCAGCGCATCGTTCGCGCCAAGACCAAGATTCGCGACGCCCGGATCCCCTACGAAGTCCCCGAGCGTGCGGACCTCCCGGATCGTCTCGCGAGCGTGCTGCATGTCGTCTATCTCGTCTTCAATCAGGGCTACTTCACCCGCGCCGACCTCGCGACCGAGGCGATCCGCCTGGGACGCCTCCTCGTCGACCTGCTTCCCGAGCCCGAGGCGATGGGACTGCTCGCGCTGATGCTGCTGCACGACGCCCGGCGCGCGACGCGTACGACCGCTGCGGGTGAGCTGATCCCGCTCGAGGAGCAGGATCGTTCCCGATGGAATCGGACGCAGATAGAGGAAGGCGTCGCGCTGGTCCAGCGCGCCTTGACGTCGCGAGGATTCGGGCCCTTCACACTGCAGGCCGCAATTGCGGCGTTGCACGCCGAGGCGCCGAGCTCGGCGGCGACCGATTGGGCGCAGATCGTCGGGCTGTACGACGTCCTGGTCCGGGCCGAGCCGTCATCGGTGATCGAGCTGAACCGCGCGGCGGCGATCGCGATGCGCGACGGCCCGGAACACGGCCTCGCGCTGATCGATGCGATCCTCGCACGCGGGGTGCTGCAGGACTATCATCTCACGCACGCGGCGCGGGCCGATCTTCTCCGGCGACTCGGCCGCAAGGCCGACGCACGATCCGCTTACGAGCGCGCTTTGGAGCTCGCCGTCGAGGAACCGGAGCGGCGACTGCTCGAACGAAGGCTGCGCGAACTGTCGGGCGGCTAGGGCGTCACGCGCCGCAATCGCTCCGTACGGTTGAGCTCCGGCCCCGGGCCGCGCGGCACCCAGCCCCGCACCTGCCGCGTGACGACCATCGTTCCATTTGATTCGATCTTGCCGCGCAGCACAATCAATGCGGCGATGCCCCGGAAGAACGGAAGTCCCCACTCGAGCGTACCGTCCGACGTCACTTGAATCACGGGATCATCAGCCCCGAACCAATCAAGACCGCGCTGCTGAACCCGGTCGTGGACGATGATCGTGTCTCCCGAAACGCGGATTACGACCTCGTGCGTGTCCGCCTGCGCGACGGTGACCCAATGGCCGATGAATGCCGCCGCCTGTTGGGCCGTCGGCCGCCTGGCCGGGAATTCGAGCGGAATGAAACTCGCCGGTCGAGGCGTCACGCGCTCACGCGTGAGTCGCTCACGAAACTGCCGCGATTCATCCGTGGCGCCGACGGCTCGTTCCCAGCGCGTCAGCACGCGATCGGCGTCGTCGAAGTGACGGCTGTCGAGCGACATGCGGGTGACGAGGGAAAACGCGGTGGACGGGATCGGAACGGCGTAGCCCACGCGCGCCGACAACGAGTCGTACCGTTCGAGCATGGCGATCGGACGGGTGCCTGGCTGCCAGTCGGTAGGTTTGAAGTCGGCGAAGATCGTGCGCAGCCCTTTGGTCATTCCGGTGATCGCCATGCTGGAATGCGTTTCGCCGCGAGCCTCGAGCTCGCGAATCATCGGCCCGCCGCTGCCCCCCCCCCACTGTGTCGTATCGAACCCCCACGACTCCATGTTCACCATCATCACGCGCGGGTGCCGGGCGGCCGGCTGGCGGAGCATCGCTTTCGTCTGTTCGACCTCGTGTCCACGATTCCACCAGGTCGACGGCTCCATCAGGATGTAGCCCGTGAAGAGCTCGGGACGGTGGCTCAGGGCGTAGATACCGAGCAGGCCGCCGAGTGAGTGACCGACCAGCACACGGAGCGGCGTGGTGCGATAGCGCCGGTCGATGTAGGGCAGTAGCTCGTCGCTCAGGAACGTCAGGAAGCGATCGGCGCCGCCCGCTTCGTTGATCTCGGGCGGCAGCGGGAAGTCCGGCAGCAGCGCGGGAGTCATGTCGCGGCCGCGATTCACGTTTCGGACGCCGACCACGATCAGCTCCGGAATCTGCGAGGTCTCGGCGTAAAATCCCGCGATCGCGGCCGCGATCTGGTGCTCGTAGTCTCCGTCGAGGACGACCAGCACGGGATAACGTCGCGTGGAGTCGTACCCGTAGCTCGCCGGCAGCGAGACATCGATCACCCGCGTCTCGCCCAGCGTCCGCGACTCAATGCGGTACGACCGGGCGATTTCCACGCTGCCGCCTGTATCCCCTTGCAGCGCGAACATGCCGACCAGCGCAATCAGATTGAGGGACATATCGCTCCTGGTTGCTCAGATAGATGCTGACGGGGGTCGCACAGGCGCGTCAGGGCCTTGTAAAACCGCACCATCTCGAGGCCGAATCGCACCCCACACCTGACGCGCTCACACCCGCCCCGTGGCAGCCGGGCCTTCCAGCAATAGGTTCCGCCATGCTCTCGCGCCGCGCGCAACGCCTCTGGCTGTTCGGCATCCTCATATGGGTCACTCTGGCGCTGCTGTCCGCGGCCCAAGGCGCCACCTGGCGCGCGCTGAGCGGCCGGCCTGTCGACTGGCTGGCCATCCTGCCGAATTCGTTGGCCGACTGGCTCACCTGCGGGATGTTCACACCGGCGTTCTATCTGATGGTACGCCGCTTTCCGATTCGCGGCGAACGCTGGTGGGCGCGGCTCCCCGTGCACTTCGCCGCATCCATCAGCTTCGTCTTGCTCAAGGTCGCGATCTACACGCCGCTGTTTCGCATGCTCAATCCCGAGACCCCCCGCACGTATCGCCAGGTGCTGTTCGGGGGGTTTTATGCCGACTGGCTGGCATACTGGGCTGCCGTGGGAGTGATTCACGCAATCGAGTACTACCGTGAGTCGCGCGAGCGGGAGCTCGAAGCGACGCAACTCGCGCTCGAGAATCTGCGCTCGCAGCTGCAGCCGCACTTCCTGTTCAACACGCTGCAGTCGATCTCGACGCTGATTCACCGCGATCCGGCGGCCGCCGACCGGATGTTGACCGACCTGTCCGATCTGTTGCGCCTGTCGCTGCGCAGCACCGCGAGCCAGGAAGTACCGTTGCGCGACGAGCTCGATTTCCTGGCTCGTTACCTCGAGATCATGCGCGTCCGATTCGGCGACCGGTTGGTCATCCGGGTCGAAGTGAGCGACGACGTCATGAATGCGCTGGTGCCGAGCCTCGTGCTGCAGCCGATTGTGGAGAACGCCATCCGGCACGGCATGGCCGATCGTCCCGATGTCGGCCACGTCGCCGTGACCGGCCGGCGCAGCGGTGACTCGTTGCGCCTCGAAGTCGCCGACGATGGCCCGGGGCTCCCAGCGGCCCTGTCGGGCAACGGAATCGGTCTCGCCAACACGCGGGAGCGGCTGGCGAGACTCTACGGGGGGCGCGGAAGTCTGGAAATGGTCGAGAAGCAGGGGCTGACCGTGCGGATGACGATTCCTCTGAAATCTTCATGAAGACCGTCGGGGCATTGATCGTCGACGATGAAGCCCTCGCCCGGGAGCGAGTCCGTACGCTGCTCGGTCAAGCGGCGGGAGTCACGGTCGTCGGCGAGTGCAGCGGCGGCCGCGAAGCGGTCGAGGCGATTCTCGCGGAGCGGCCGGACCTCGTGTTCCTCGACGTCCAAATGCCCGACCTCAACGGCTTCGAGGTGCTCGACGCGGTGGCGACCGAGTGGCTGCCGGCGGTCATCTTCGTCACCGCGTACGACGAGTACGCCATCAAGGCGTTCGACGTGCACGCCATCGACTACCTGCTGAAACCGATCGAACCGGAGCGGTTTCGGAAGGCGTTGGCGCGCGCGACGAAACGGGGGCTTCTGTCGCTGCTCGACGAGCGCCCGATCGACCGCCTCGTCATTCGCACCCGCGGCAAAGTTTCGTTTCTCAAGCCGAGTGAGATCGATTGGATCGAGGCCGACGGCAAGCACGCCCGGCTGCACGCCGGCCGTGAGACGCACGTGGTCCGGCACACACTCACCCGCCTCGAGCAGCGGCTCGCATCCCACAACTTCGTGCGCGTGCATCGCTCCGCGATCGTCAACGTGGACCGCATCAAGGAGCTCGAGCCGTGGTTTCACGGCGAGTACGTCGTGATCTTGAAGGACGGCACCAAGCTCACCTCGAGTGCCGCGCACAGCCAGGCGCTCCACCGGATTGTTGACGCCACGTAACAGCCAAGTCACGCCAAATCCGTTGTCAGGCATCAGTCGTCGGTCTACTGTGACCAATCATCTACTACTGGATGGGGATATGGTACGTGCAACAGTGCTTTTGCTCGCCGTCATGCCATTCTCGTTACTCCGCGCGCAGACCGCCGCCGACTCTAACGGCATTCGCCAGGCCGCGCTCGACTACATCGAGGGCTACTACGAGGGCGACGGCGCGCGGATGGAGCGGGCGCTGCATCCCGAGCTCGCAAAACGCATCGTGCGCACCAATGACCAGGGCCGGAGCCAGCTGGGCCAGATGAGCGCAATGACGCTCGTCCTGGGCACGCGCGCGGGCGGCGGCAAAGACACACCGGTCGCGGATCGCCGCAAGGACGTCACGATTTTCGATATCTACCAGGGCGCGGCGAGCGCCAAGATCTACGCGTCGGGGTGGGTCGACTACCTGCATCTCGGGAAGTGGAATGGGCGCTGGGTGATCGTGAACGTGCTGTGGGAGCTGCATCCGAAGCCGTGATTATGACGTTTCGCGCGGGGTGACTGGTCTCCAGCGGACCGCGTAGTACGTTAGTGATATGCGTGCGCGTGGGGCTCTGACCGCATTGCTGCTGCTAGCCGGCGCGGACCGCGCCGCGGCGCAGCTGTGTGCCGGCAACAGCAACTTCTCGCTCTCGCACTTCCACTCTGCCGTCGATGTCGATATCGACAAGCTCGCCCATCGATACACGGCCGAGTTCATGTATCGCTATCGACACTTCTTTGGCGGCTTGGAGTACGGAGTCAAGTCATGGGAGCTCACCAGCCTTGACGGCACGTCACGCGCGTTCGGCGTGACGGTGGGTCTGACGGCGCAGCACCCCAAATCGAAGTTCGATCTGTGCCCGTTCTTCTCCTACCGGTCGCTCGCAGGGCCGCAGGAGATCGGCGGGACGACCTGGAGATTCGACGAGAAGTCGTACTCGGCGGGCGTGAGCATGGGTTACCTGGCCGCACGGTCGAAACTCTGGGACTTCACGCCCACGGCCACGCTTACCTTCGCGACCGGCCATCCCAAGATGACGACGGCCGCCGGAGGTAACATGGCGACCTACCAGGACTTCTGCTGCGGATCGCAGTCGTTCACGTTGCTGCGGCTGGGCGTCGGCTTGGGATTCTCCGACGATCTGACGCTCATACCAGCGGTCAGCTGGCCGCTCGGCGACGTGGGACACACAACGTACGCCGTCGTGGTGGCGTTTCGGCTGGGAAAAGGGATCTAGTCCTCCGCATACCAGTTCTTGTCCCACGCGTGGGGCTTGAGCTTCGAAAGCATCCCGGCCGGTAGCGCGCCTTTCGTCGACACCATCGCATTCTGACGGACGTGCGCCGGCCGGCGCATTCCTGGAATGACTGTCGAGACCTCCGTTGACGACAGCACGAAGCGCAGCGCCAGCTCGGGCAGCGTCTCGACCTGATCATCCAGCACCTGGGCCAACTCCATCCCTCGCCGCTCCGCCTCCGCCTTGCGATCGCCGGCGAAATACTGCGCGCGCCAGTCACCCGCGGGAAAGACGGTGTTGGCCTTGATCTGGCCGGTGAGCGCGCCTTCGTCGAAGGGCACGCGCACGATGATGCCGAGCGGCTTCTGCCGGGCGAGCGCGAACAGCGCCTTTTCGGGCGAGCGATCGTAGATGTTGTAGATCACCTGCGCGGTTTCGAAGAGCGAATCGGCGAGGATGCGCAGCGCCGTCTCGGGCGCGTGATCGTTGATCGAGATCCCCCAGTGCAGGACCTTCCCTTCTTCTTTCAGGCGCACGATCTGCCGGTACGACGCTTCCCACTCGGGATCCGAGAGCCAGGCGTCGTTCCACACGTGCAGCTGCTGCACGTGCAGCGCTTCCATGCGGAGATTCTTGAGCGATTGCTCGGTGCTCGACGCGATGTAGTTGGCGGGGAAGACATCGCCGAGTCTGTAGCTGGCTTTGCCGGGCCACTGGCGATTCATCGGCGGGATCTTTGTGGCAACGACGGCGCGATTGCCGCGGATTTCGTCCCTCAGCGTCTCACCGATCACGCGCTCGCTGTGGCCGTTGCCATAGGCGAGGGCGGTATCGAAGAACGTGATGCCCTGCTCCACCGCTTCGCGCAGCGCCTTGCGACCTTCACTGTCGTCCACGCCGCGCCACATCTCGCCGCCAATACCCCAGGCGCCGAAGCCGATTTCGCTGAGGCGGTAACCCGTGTTTCCGAGCGATCGCTGCTTCATTGTTGGTACCTACCTCAGATCGATGCGAACAGTGGCGGGCGCGAGCCCCTCCGCTTCCGCGGTTAAGATAGCAGCCCCCCGTTATGTGCCGGCGCGAACGATGACGAGCGCTTTCCCGTTGAAGAGCTTATCGTGTGCGCTGAACGCCGTCCAGCGGCTGAACCGTTGACTGCTGCGTTCAAGTGCAGCACTGTTGCCTGCGTGAATAGCCAGACGCCGCTCTCGCCGTCCGCTCTGCGCCGCCGCGCGATCCTTCTCCCGGCTGTCGTCGTGCTGACGGTATGGCTTCTCAACGTGGTCGCCCTCCGAACCCACGTCGGACCACAGCATGCAGGTTTTTGGATGCTTGTTTTCATCGGAGCGAGCGCGATGGTCGTGTGGTCTCTGGCGTGGCGCGCCAAGCACAGTGGCGTACCGCCGTGGCGGACCGTCGCCACGACGGTGATAGCCGCCGTCGTGTGGTTCCTCTTGAGCGGCGCCCTTCCCGAACTCGGCATGGAGCCGAAGATCACAATTGGCGATCGGGGCACACGGCCGGGCGGAGGGTTCACGCACAGCATCAGCAATGCTTTTCAGCGGGGGCAGCTCGAGACATTGCAGGCGCGGGCGCAACAGTTCGGGCCGAGCGGCGCGTTTGCCGAGTTCTCGTGCCGCGACTCGGTTCCGGACTTTCGCTTCGAGATGACGCTCGAGCCGGCTGGAGAGTACAACGAGCGCTTGATTGACGTGGGGTACACCCCGCGCCTCGACGTCGGAGGGGCGGATCGCTGCCTGAGTTTCGGTCTTTCGTACCTGTTCGACACCACGCTCGCGGAGATCGATCACGGTCCGCCGGTCGACTACGGGTACGTCAACCCGAGGACGGGCGAGAAACTCGGGCCCTACATACGGGGACCGCTCCGCAAGCCGATCTGCCGTTGCGATCTCAGGCACTCGGGGCGCGAATGGGTCGCGTGGTCGCAGCAGGCTGCGGAGGCGCTGCGCTAGTGCGGCGGCTGAAACTATGCGCGCGCGAACGCCCCTGGCCTGCGGATTATCATGACGGCAACCGAGCAGGTAAGTCCCGGGCGCCGCGGAGACTGGTGTGACGAAAACCGAGGCGAGGCGGGTATAGGGGGTGAATGGCGATGAAACGTACGATCTTGCTGCTAACCCCACTCCTGTTTTCGGCAGGGTGCTCGGTGACGTCGCCGACCGATCCGAAGGAAGGCGTCGGACCCGTCGTCGCGCGCTACTCGCTGACGGCCGAGGATGGCAACCCGCCGCCGTGCTGCGCCAGCGACAGCGACGGCGTGCACATCACCGTTGTAGGTGGAGCGCTCACGTTTCACGGTCCGGCGGGCTATCGGGACACCGTGTTCACCCCGGCTGGCCCGGCGTCTGGAGCGTGCGTCCACGAAGTCCCCAACGGCGCATTCGTTAACAGCCGCACGTACACCGTTACTCTCACTGACAGCACGCGTTACCTGCTGCTCCCATGCGATCGGGGCGCGTATGATTTGATTGTGATCCGCCGGCTCGACCACGAGGGTGGCTCGTCCACCACCGACAGCATTGTCGTTTCTTCCGGGACCTTTAGCGCAAAGCCCGATACCATAGGTCTCGCCGACTCGCGTAACCCGGTCTCGTTCAGGGCGTCCGTCACCGCGCCGACGGTTCTCGTGACAGGACCGACTCATCAGTACCGCTTCGACCCGGGAAATTGACGTCGCCTCAGCCGCTCCGTCCGAATTGGCGCGAGTACTTCACGACCAGGGACCGGGCCTGGGGCTGATTCCATTGGAAGAACCCGTCGGCCTCCTGTCCTTCGTTGATGACGACAAATAAACCAGTGCCTGCCGTGCTCAGCCAGCCGAACCGCGCGTTGGCCGTCCAGACGCGCGCCTGGTTGCTGTACTGAACAAGCGTCTGCAGCATGATGCGAGGCGTAAAGAAATACGCGACCCGCGTCGCAATCAGCGTGCGCGTAAAGTTCCCCTGGTCCAGGCGCACATCGTTGTACTCGACGCGCAGCGAAGTCGTCAGGGAGCTGGCGTGTCGCGCGGCGAGCGTCGCGCTGCCGCCCCGCCGCGTCCCGTTGTAGAAGCCGCCCACATCGAGGCGCAGGTCGAGCGACAGCGGCGCGCTGGGGTTCGTCGTGAGGTCCCAACCGACCGAGGTGTAGTCGTACGACCCCACCGGCAGCGTCACGTTGCTCGCGATCGCGAACGGTTGCTGCAGACCCTGATGCTCGACGTTGACCTCGGGGCCGATGCGGCCACCGTTGGCGAGCTCGACCTCGGTCAGGTCGAGATGGATGCGCCCCTCCTGCCAGTCGCCGTCCAGCCTGTAATAGCCGCGGTAGTTCACATGCGGGATCCACTGCTTCACGATCGGGATGCTCGGGAGACGCTTCTTCCACTGCACACCCGCTTCGACGTAGCGATAGCCGCCCCCGCGATTGAGGAAGCCGACCTGCGGATCGAAGTCGCTCCCCACCTGGATGAGGCGTGCGACATTACTCCAGGCGCCGGTCTCCTGGCCCAGGCGCACGCTATACGCGGTCGCATTACCGTCGGGCCCGGGCACAGCCGACGCCGCCCCCCACCAGTCGACAGTCCACGCGTCGCGAATGCCGAGACGACCGTCCACGCCGTACACGCGGTTCCAGTTTCCAGTGTTCCCGGTCGCCATGCGCTGCACGGCGATGAGGCCGACACGCGACCGGGCCGCGAGCTCGCGCTGCACACGCAGCACGGAATAGGCCTGGTGCTCGGTGAAGATCTCCAAACCACCGACCGTGAGTGGACCGACGCGCCCTGTGAGCCGTCCGCCACCGACGATGCGCACGGGTTGGCCGAGCGTGTCGATGCCGATGCGGCGCGTGAAAAACAGGTCTACGGCCTGTGGTGTCCCGGCTGAGAAGATGCCGGCATTTTCGAGAAAGAACGGCCGCTTCTCCGGAAAGAACAGCGGAAAGCGCGTGAGATTCGTCCGCTGTTCGTCCACCTCGACTTGCGCGAAGTCGGTGTTATACGTGAGGTCGAGCGTGAGACTCGGCGTCACGCCGTACTTGAGCTCGCCGCCGACGTCTCCGCGCTGCCGCGCCTCGGGATCGACCGCGAAGTTGCGCTCCACGCCCGCGAGGGCGTAGGGCGTCGCGGTCAAAACCCGCCGCGCGGGCACCTGCAGGCCCTCCAGCGTACCGGCACGTGAGATTTTCATCAGGCTGAACTGTCGCGGAATGAACGACCAAAATGCTTCTTCGCTCTTGCGGCGGACACTGCGAACGAGGTTCAGTCCCCAGGTCTGCGACTCACCCGCACCGTAGCGCAGCGTCGTGAACGGAATGCGAAACTCCGCGTACCATCCTGCCGAGTCGAGCGACGTAACGACCGTCCACGTACCGTCCCAGTTGAGATTGAAGCCGCCGAGTGATCCAGCCGTCGCGCGCGTCTGACCCGGAAGCTGGATGCCGCCGCCTTCGCCCTCGCTCACGACCTGCGCGTCGTATTCGATGCCGGCGGGCGTGGTGGTGAAAACGAAACCGTTCTGCCGATCGTGATAGGTGTCCAGCAGGATACCGAAGTAATCGCTCTTTGTGATATCGCCGTCACGCACTTTTTCGCCGGCGACGATGCCGGCGGCGTCGGTGTCGTAGAGCCACGCACCGACGTACAAGGCTTGACCGTCGGTGATGATGCGGACTTCGGTGCGTTCGGTGATCGGCTGACCTTCGTGCAGCTCGCGTTGGATGAAGGTGGTGATCGGCGTGGCCTCGAGCCATGCCGGGTCCGTGAGCCGACCGTCGATGACGGGCGCCGTCGTGACGGCGCGAGCGCGGGCGAGCGGGCGTGTCACCGTGCCGGTTGGGGCGAGGGCGCCGGGGACCTGAGCAACGGTGGTGAGTAGGAGAGCCAATGCGTGCATGGCTCTAAAGCTGCTGTGCTTCCCTGCCGAGCACGAGTCTAACGGAGACAGCCGATCCGAGTCTTGGCCACGACGACATCGTCGAACCACACGTCTCCAGCGCCCGCGTCCGTGATGAAGTTCTGCAGCCAGATGTGGTTCAGGTGAAGCGCCGCGCTGCTCCGGAACTGGATGTCCAACGGGCCCGGCAAAGTGGGCGAGTAGTTGCATTGCGCGCCATCGGCCCCAGCCGGGCAGTAATGGTCCTGCACCCAGTACCCGTTCGAACCGGTCTCGGGAAACCGCTGGACGAGGACGTCATTCTTCCACACTTCGAGCGCGGCCCCTGCGGCCGATCCCATGTCGGTGTTGAGGGTGGCGTGGACCTCGACGCACGCCCACAAGTCGTCCTCGACGGTGAAGGCGTTCCGGCTCACGAGGGGATTCCCCCAGTATGCGCCGCCGCAGCTCGAGCACGTGTGCATCTTCATCCAGTAGGTGTAGAAATCGAAGCGCAGGTTTGGAGAGGCGCCCCACACCGGCTCTAGTCCGAACAAGACTCGGTCGTCACCGACAGGCTTGGTCCCCGCCTGCGGGTTGGGAAAGTTACTCGGAGGGTTGTAGCCGCCTAGCGAGACGCCGGTGTGATGCCAGGGAGCGCCAGCCTGATACTTGACGTACCAGCGCGCGTACAGCTCATCGAATCCGGATCCGTCGGATTTGAGCAGCTTCTTGTAGAGGTCGGTGGCGTCGTCGGCGCTCCCGGTTGAGCCACCGGCTGTGAGCTTCATTGAGGCCGCACCACAGCTCTGCGACGGCTTGTCGGTGACCAGCGCCATGCTGCCCGAGTTCTTGTAGTCGTCGTAGCGCGCCGTTATTGCCGCCACCGAGCCTGCTTCGAAGTCTTCGTGCCAGACCACATCAGGATCTGCGCCTATTCCCTGATCGCAGGGGTAGCGGTCGGCGAGCAGGCTGCCGCCCGAAGGCTTATTCATGTCGGAGCAGGCTGCGAGCCACAGCGAGACTCCGAGGAAGATCCAGCTGCGGGATGCGTATGTCATTGCCCCTCCTGGGATCGAACCAGGACTCTCCTGATCCAGAGTCAGGCGTGTTGCCAGTTACACCAAGGGGCAGCGATTATGGAGCTGAGGGGGCTCGAACCCCTGACCTCCTGGGTGCGATCCAGGCGCTCTCCCAGCTGAGCTACAGCCCCGTGAGGGCCCGGAACATAACCTCACTCTCTTTATTCTCCAAGCAGGCGCGTGTCGGACTCATCGTCCTCACGTTCATCAATCTATTCAACTATCTGGATCGATGGATCGTCGCCGCCCTCGCCGAAAGCATGAAGCATTCCGAGCTACACCTTTCGGATACGCAGCTCGGCTCGCTGATGACGGGGTTTCTCATCGTCTACATGCTCGCGGCCCCGCTGTTCGGCCGGCTCGGCGACACGCGGTCGCGCAGCCGTCTGCTCGCGATCGGCGTCGCCATTTGGAGCGCCGCGACCGCGCTTGCGGGGTTCTCCCGAAGTTACTTTGGATTGTTCGCCGCCCGTGCGGCGGTCGGGATCGGGGAGGCGGCGTACGGGACGATCGCGCCGGCCTTGCTGGCGGACTATTTCCCGCGCCAGCAGCGCGGGCGGGTGTTCGCCGTGTTCTTTGCCGCGATCCCCATCGGCTCCGCCCTCGGTTACATCGTCGGCGGGCTGGTCGACCGCTACTTCGGATGGCGTCAGGCCTTCTTCGTGGCGGGAATACCGGGGCTGGTGCTGGCCTTTCTGGCGCTGCGGCTCTACGACCCGCCGCGCGGCAGCCAGGATTCGGCCGCTGAAGCGCCGGCAAGCCCTCGCGGCGCGTACCGGACGTTGATTCGCAATCGGGCATACCTGCTCACGGTCCTGGGCTACGCCGCGTACACGTTCGCGATCGGCGCGCTGGCATTCTGGACGCCGACCTTCCTCGAGCGGGTGCGCGGCATCCCCAAAGCCCAAGCGACGGTGCAGTTCGGGGCGATCGTGGTCGTCACCGGATTCGTAGGCACGTACCTGGGCGGCTGGCTCGGTGACCGTCTGTTGAAGATTTCACGGCAGGCATACCTGTGGCTCTCCGGAGCGGTCACGCTCCTCGCGGCTCCGCTCACACTCCTGGCTCTGGCGGCGCCGCAACCCTACTTGTATTGGCCGGCGATCATCGCCGCGGAGCTCTGTCTGTTCGCGTCCACGGGACCGGTCAACTCCGCGATCGTGAACGAGGTCTCTCCCCACATGCGCGCCACCGCCGTCGCGCTGAGCATCTTCACGATTCACATCCTCGGCGATGTGCCCTCCCCATCTTTGGTGGGACTGATATCGGATGCGCGCTCGCTGGGTGACGCCGTGTTGATCATCCCCGTGGCGGTGCTCGCCGGCGGCCTGATCTGGACCTACGCCGCGTGGCGCCTGTCGCGCGCGCCAATCCCAGCGACGCCGTGAGAGCGCTGCTCCGTCTGTTGCTTCGGGCCATCCTGCGGATCTTCTTCCGGCGGACCGAGGTCAGCGGAGCCGATCGTGTGCCGCGGACGGGTCCCGTGATCTTCGTGCTCAACCATCCGAATGGGTTGATCGACCCGACGTTTCTGTTGTGCCTCGCGCCGCGGCGCGTATCGTTTCTCGCCAAGGCTCCGCTGTTCCACATGCCGGTCATTGGCGCGATCGCCCGCGCGTTCGAGGCGATCCCCGTGCACCGCCGCCAGGACGCGGGCGCGGATCTCGCGAAGAACGCCGAAACGTTCGACGCGGCGCGGGCCGTGCTGGTGCGCGGCGGCACCATTGCCGTTTTTCCGGAAGGTGCGTCGCACAGCGACCCCAAGCTGCGGCCGCTCAAGACCGGGACCGCACGCATCGCGCTCGGCGCTGCTGCCGCATTGCCTCCCGACCTGGTCCTCGAGATCGTCCCGGTTGGGCTGTACTACCGCGCCAAACAGACATTCCGCAGCGTGGCCTTGTTGCACTTCGGCGCGCCGTTCTCCGTCGAGCGAATCCCCCTCGCCCCGGGGGCCGAGCCTCCGCCCGAGCCCGTGCTGGCACTCACCGCGCGCCTGGAGGCGGCGCTGCGTATGGTGACGCTCGACGCGGAAGAGGCGAACGCGCACGCGCTCATCGCACGCGCACAACACATCTTCAGTGCTGCCGAGGACGCACCCGCGCGGTCCCCATCGCTGGCCGATGAGTTCGAGGTGCGTCGCCGCCTGCTCGCCGGATACGACGTGGCGCGACGTTATTGGCCAGAGCGCGCGGCTCAGCTGCAGGCCCGGCTCGAACGCTACGAGGCCTCGCTCAGCGCCGCCGGCCTCGATGCGCGTCACCTCGCTCCGCGCAGCTACGGCTGGCGGCGCGCCATCACGTACGGCATCAAGAGCGTCTTGTTCTTGACGCTGGGACTGCCCGCCGCGCTGATCGGCGCGTTGGTCAACTATCCAGCGTACCGTGCCGTGGGATGGGTTGCGACCGGAATGTCCAAGGGGGCGGAGGACGCGCTCGCGACGGTCAAGCTGCTCAGCGCGATGCTGCTGTTCCCGCTGACGTGGACCGCGATCCTCGTAGCGGTCTGGCTATGGAAGGGGATCTGGGCTGCGGTGCTCGTCGCGCCGATTCTGCCGCTCACGGGGTATGTCGCGCTCCATTTTGCAGAGCGCTTTGACCGCGTGGTCGGAGCCACGCGGGCACTCGCAATCCTGCTGTTTCGCCGCCGCGCCTTCTTGCGACTGACCGCCGAGGGTCATGACATCCGCCGGCAGATTCTCGACCTCGGGCAGGAAGTGGACGGACTACTCGCCAAGCAGCTCCGCTAGCGTGGCCATCCGCGGCACCTGATCGCCCAGCACTTTCAGCGTCGCCGCAATCGGGATGGCGAGGAACACGCCCGGAATCCCCCAGATGAACCACCAGAACAGCACGAAGATCATGACTGCCAGTGGGTTCAGCTTGAGGCGATTGCCGTAGGCATAGGGCGACACGACGTTGTTCTGGAGCGTCGAGATGACGAGATAGATGGCCGGCGCGACGAGCACCTGCCCCAGCGTCGGGAAAACCGAAAACCCGTCGATCAAGAGCAGCCCGACAATGATCACGCCCCCCAGATACGGAATGAACTCGAGCACGAACGTCACGACGCCCCAAATGAATGGATCGGGCATGCCGATCGCCCACATGGCGAGACCGACGGCGATGCCCTGGCCCACGTTGATCAGCGCCGTGATGGTCAGGTAGTTTGCCACAATCCGCTCAGTCTTGTTCAGGATGTCGGTCGCCGTGCGCAAATCATCGGGCGCCGGCAACAGCTTCACCATCTTGCGAAACAGCATATTCCCCGCCGCGAGCATCAGGTAAACCAGCACGATGACCTCGAGCAGGCCCGCGACGACCGTGGTCGCGCGTCCCAGCAACTGGGCGAATAATGACTGCACCGCGGGGGCCGGTGCCGCCTGGGCGGGCGGGGGCGGTGGGGGCGGGGCGTTGCGCGCTTCGGGCGCGGTCCCCTCCGCCGCGGCGGTCAATCTGTCGAGGGGACGGCCGATCTCGCGCAGCTTCCTCCGCGCGGTCGCGATGTTCGACGGTGCCTTGTCCACCCACTCGCTAGCCGGTCCCGACAACGCCCAACCACCGACGACGAGCACGGCGAGCGCGCCCAGAACCACGATTGCGGCGCCAGCCGGCGCGGGGACTCGCAACCGTCCCAGCCCACGCACGAGCGGGGTCAGCAGCGCCTGAAAGCACAGTGCCAACGCGATTGGGATGAAGAACTCCCGGCCCAATGCGAGTGCGGTGACCGAGAGACCCACGGCGATGAGCTTCGTCGTGAAGGGAGCGTCACGACCATTGAGCATGACGCATGTTACCTCCCGCGAACTAGACCGGCCAGTCTGGTCTCAGCGGGTCAGCGCTTTTCGAAGATTATTGATCAGCCCTGAGAACATCCGGTGGGCGTTGCGGCGGCGATAGAACTGGCCGTTGAGCCAGGAACGAAAGCCCGTCGGGTGCCAGATGTGTTTGAGAGTGACCTTGGTCGATCCGCCCTGAAAGCCCAGGGCAAAAAAAGTCTTGGAGCCAACACGATGGTAGATCTCGACCCATCCGAACGTATGCGGGGCCGACCAGTCGATGATTTCGATGACCGACTCGTGGCGGTTGGTGTCGCGCTGGAAGGTGACCTTGTAGCGGGCCCCTTTGCCCGATCGCTCGGTGGTCGTCGCTTTCACCTCGATGCAGCGCGGTAACCACTCAGGCATTCTGAGCGGGTCTGAAATCAGTGCGAAGACCCTGTCGATTGGTGCGGGGATGCTGGCGGAATAGGTAAATGAGACCGGTCCCATGGGGCGGGGAATATAATGTCCCGCCCCACGGTCGGCGGTGACGCGTCACAGCTTGACTGTTAAGCCCGCCTGCCACAGCAAGTCGTTCTGCGTCTTGCTGTAACCGAACCGGTCGAACTTGTACATCAGACTGCGACCCTCGGCCCGGAGCCCGACTCTGCCGAGTTTGTAGCCGACGCCCACGCCCACGTTGCCCGCGAAGCGCGTGAACGAACTGTCCGATCCCTTGTCATGGACTTCTACGGCACCGACGCCGGCCAGCACGTACGGCATGATTTTCGTCCCGGGGAGCTCCTCACGCTGCACCACTCCATCCGCCATGTAGGCGGCCTTATTGAACCGCTTTTCACCGGGAACCGAGGCGGCGCCCGCGAGGTCGTTCTGCGCGAGGTTGGCATCGGCGCGGAAGCCGAAGTGTGAAGTAAGCCGTTGTTTCACTCGGCAAACGGCACGTCCACTTCCAATCCGTCCTTCGCCACACTCGCGTTGGGAAACACTTCGCGTGCTTCGCGCACCAGCTCGTCCGCGCTGATCGAGTACCGTGCTGAAACGTGCGAGAGCAGCAGGCGCTTGGCTTTCGCGGCGAGCGCGACCTGCGCGGCTTCCTTGGCGGTCGCATGACCGGTGTCGCGGGCGCGATCGCGCTCCTCTTCGCCGAACGTTGCCTCGTGAATCAGCAGGTCTGCGCCCTGCGCCGCGTCTACCGTGGCCGCGCAGGGACGCGTATCGCCTGTGAACGCGACGATTCGGCCCGGACGAGCGGCTCCCACGAAGCCATCGGCCGTCAGCTTGCGGCCATCAGCCAGCTCGACGGTCTCACCCTTGGTGAGCTTGCCCCAGAGTGGACCTTCCGGGATTCCAGCTGCTTTCGCTTTCTCGACGTCAAAGCGCCCACGCCGAACATGCTCCTTAAGGACATAGCCGAGCGAGGGACCGCCGCCGTGTTCAGTCGGAAACGCGTAGATGTCGTAGCCATCCCGCTTCCCCACGGTGTCTCCCGCTTTTACTTCCGTGATCTCGACGGGAAAGGGGACCCGTTCGACGCCCAGCTGCATGGCCGTGGTCAAGACTTTCTTGGCGCCTTTGGGGCCGTAGAGGAGCAGCGGCTCGGGCCGCCCTTGAAGCCCGAGCGTTCTGATCAAACCAATGACGCCCAGGAAATGATCGGCATGAAAGTGGGTGAAGAAGATCTCGGACAGCGCGAAGCTGACCCCGTAGCGCATCATCTGGCGCTGGGTGCCTTCGCCGCATTCGAACAGCAACGTCTCACCTTCACGATGAACTGCAATCCCGGAGACGTTTCGCTCGACGGTGGGCCTGGCCGCTGACGTGCCAAGAAAAGTCACGGTGAGCATGCGGGACCAATATAAAGGCGTGAAAAGGCGTATGAATGCGTGAAAAGGCGTACACTCATCCAGGTCCAGGTCGTACGATGCACCCCATGCACAGCTATAGGCGACTGGAAGCGTGGAAACAGGCCCACGCAGCGCTCCGCCTCACGCTTCGAGCGACCGATGAGGCCTATCACGGGAAGTCCCGCGCGCTCTTCGATCAGCTCAAAAGGGCCGCCATTTCTGTTGAGGCGAACATCGTTGAAGGGTACGCGCTGGGTACGCCGGCGCTCTGCAGAAAGCATCTGCGAATCGCGTTGGGATCCGCTGCGGAAGCGGAATGCTTAGCGTTGGCGGCTGGAGAGGCGGACTACCTGGAAATGACGATCGTCAAACAGATGGAAACGACGTTCGGTGGAGCAATGAAAGCGTTAAGGGCGCTCCTTCGTAACCCACCCAACGCCGGCTAGGCGACACGCCTTTCCACGCAGTTTCACGCAGTTGATCTAGAAGAGTTTAACCCTTATAAGCCCCGGTTTCATGTACTTGTCCGGGTGCTCCTGAAGATCGGTGAGCAGCTTCGTCAAGGAAACCGACAGCTCGTGCAGGTCATGATACATCATGGTATCGGACGCCATCCTTCCCAACGTCCCTTCGCCGCGATTCATCCGGCTGAGCAGCGTGTCGAGCGCCGCGGTCGTATGCCCAAGGTGCTCGGTCAGTCGCGCGAGATTGCGGGAAATCGAATCGACGTTGGCGCCCGTTCCCGAACCCAGCATCGAGTCCACGCGCTGCATGACGCGTTCGGTCGCCTGGAGCGTCCGCGTCGTCTGCTTGATGAACGGCCCCTCCGGCATGTCGGACAGCGCGGACATCGCGCGTTGCGTCACGAGCAGCGTATTGTGGATGTCCTCGCCCAGCCGGTCCGACACGATGTTGGCGGCGTTCTCCATCAGCTCGTTGGCACGGTTGGCGACGCCCTGCGCGACACCGGCGATGTCGGGCGTACTCGTCCCCGAGATGCTCCGCCCGCTCGCCAGCATTTCCTCGCGCGCGCCGGGGTTGTAGTCGATGAACTTGGCGCCGAACAGGTCCATCGCGGCGACGGCCGCGCTCGCGTCGATGTGCGGCGCCACATCTTTCGCCAGGTCGAGCGTGACGCGCACGCTCTTCACTCGCTCGAGCGCCACGCGCGCGACCCTGCCCTTCTTCACGCCGGAGACGAGTACGGGGTCGCCCTGCTTCAGCCCGGCGACGCTCTCGAACATCACGTCCACCGAGATGCCGCCGGTGCGCAGCGACCGCCCCGTCAGGTAGAACATCCCGACGAGGAAGACGGCGACGCCGACCAGCACGATCGCCCCGACTCCGACTTCTTGCTTGTAGGTGAGGTCCACTATCGCCCGCCTATTCGCCTTTCCCCTGTCGGAACCTCATTCGCCTGAATCACCGCCATCTCCAAATCGCGCTCCAGGAACTGCTGTACCACGGGATCCTGGGACGCGACGATCTCTTCGGCGGTGCCCACGGCGCGGATTTTCGCCTTGGACAAAAGCGCGATCCGGTCGGCGACGCGAAACGCGCCGCGTACGTCGTGCGTTACAACGACGCTCGTCACACCGATCTCGTCCTGCAGCCGCTCGATCAAAGAATCGATGACATCGGCATTGACGGGATCGAGGCCGGAGGTCGGCTCGTCGTAGAGCAAATATGTAGGTTTCCCGGCGATCGCACGGGAAATGCCCACCCGTTTGCGCATCCCCCCCGAGAGCTCCGAAGGGTATTTGCGGCCGACGTCCTCGTTCAGGTTCACGAGCCGCAGGCACTCCTTCACGCGGTTCGAGCAGTAATCCCTGTCGGCATACTGCTCCTCGTCGGTGATGCCGAGCCGGATGTTCTCAAACACGTCCATCGAATCGAACAGCGCGCCGTTCTGAAAGACGTAGCCGATGCGGCTGCGCAGGAGCGCCAGCGCCTTGCGACCCAACAACGGCACCTGCTGCCCGTCGACCCACACCTCGCCCGAATCGGGCTTGATGAGGCCGATGATGTGCTTGAGCAGGACGCTCTTGCCGACGCCAGAAGGACCGAGCAGCGCGACCGTCTCGCCCTCGGCCACGAAGAAGTCGACGCCATCGAGGACGACGTTGTCCACGAAACGCTTGGAGACGTGCTTCAGCTCGATGCTCACTTCGCCGTCCCCAGGATGAGCTTCGTGAGAATCGTATCGAGCATCAGCACGGTGACGGATGCCGCGACCACGGCCTGCGTGGTCGCCCGGCCGACGCCCTCGGCGCCCTGCTGCGTGTTGAAGCCGATATAGCAGGGAATGATCGTCACCGCCCCCGCGAACGCGTACGACTTGATGAGCGAGTACCACAGGTCGAGCGGCCTGAAGAAGTAGCGCGAGCCGAACTCGAAGTCGGCGTAGGTCAGACCCAGCGACGACCTGGCCGTGATGTACCCGACCACGATACCGAAGGCGTTGGCCAGCATCACGAGCGCCGGGATCGCGATCAGCCCTGCGAGGATCCGCGGCAGCAGCAGATGGGTAACGGGGGAACGGCCGAGGCTCTCCAACGCGTCGATTTGCTCGGTCACCCGCATGCTCCCCAGCTCGGCGGCGTAGCGCGCGCCGATCCGGCCGGCGAGGATCAGACCCGTGAGCACGGGGCCAAGCTCGAGAATCATCGATTCCGAGATGATGCCGCCGGCGACATAGAGGGGGAGCTGGCCGGTGAATTGGTAGCCGGCCTGCAGGCTGGTCACGGCGCCGGCGAACCCCGCCACGAGCAGCACGATAAAGAGGCTGCCGTAGCCCACGCCCAGCGTCTGATCGAAGGTGCGGGGGACCCAGACGCGCCACTCCAGGATCCCGCGCACCAGGTCCATCAGCATAAAGAAGAAGCGCCCGGCGTGGCTGGCGCTCCGCAAGGACCACCGCCCGACATGTCGCCGCAGGTCGAGGGCGGCAGTGAATGCTCTCATTGGCCTGTATCTTGTGTGGCTATGAGCTTCACGCGCAAGCTGTTAGCCTGGTACAAGCGCAACGCACGCGTCCTTCCATGGCGCGAGACGCGCAATCCCTATGCCATCCTCGTGTCGGAGTTCATGCTGCAGCAGACGCAGGTCAGCCGGGTTTTGGAGTATTTCCCGCGTTTCATGGCCCGCTTTCCTACCATGGCTTCACTCGCCGGCGCTCGGCCCAAGGCGGTGATGGAACAGTGGGACGGGCTCGGCTATTACGCTCGCGCCCGCAACCTGCATCGGCTCGCCCGGGAGGTTACGCGACTGCACGACGGCACCTTACCCGACAAGCCCGAGGACTTACGGACACTCCCCGGTGTCGGACGGTACACAGCAGGGGCGGTGGCGTGCTTCGCGTACGAAAAACCCGTACCGACTGTCGACGTCAACGTCAGTCGAGTTCTGCGAAGAGTCTTTTGGGGAGAAGGGAGACGGGAGAAGGACGTTTGGGAGCTCGCCACAGAGCTCGTCCCGAAGCAGGGAGAGCGAGCGTGGAGATTCAATCAGGCACTGATGGAGCTTGGCGCGCTGGTTTGCACTGCTAGGAAGCCAAAGTGTCCCAACTGTCCGGTGAATGACAACTGCAGGACCTACACTGCTAGGCCACAGATGCGCCGCGGGCTCCGGTCGTGAGTCACCGGGACAACCCTCTCAAAGCTGGTCCCGTTGACCAATCACTCAGGCCCGCGGTGCGTCTGTCCACCTAGCTTTTGCATGTCCGCGCCGTTTAGCAACTCCGAGAGCGAACCGAATTCATAGCCGCCTTCTCGTGCGTCTCTGATTATTCCCGGGAGCGCGGCGGCCGTTTGCATCCTATCCCCCTCAGGATCGTAGCCATCCCCATCATGGAGTAGGACGATGGCGCCGGGCCGCAGCCGTCGGCGTACGCGGCGTCGAATTTCCTCGACGCCCGGTCGCGCGGTGTCGAATACACCGAAGGTCCACCCGAACACCGTATACCTCATATCAACCGTTACTGATTTGAGAAATGGACTCCGGTATCCGTGCGGCGCACGAAAGGCGCGCGGCGTCCGGCCCGCGGCGCACTCGATGGCGCGATGCGCCATTTCGAGCTGATCGCGAATCCGCCCCCGACCAGCAAAGTGCAGCTTGACGTGGTTATGGGTGTGGTTCCCCACCATGTGGCCTCCCTTCACCACGCGCCGCGCCAGCCGAGGAAAGCGGTCCACATGGTCGCCCACCAGGAAGAACGCCGCGGGCACGCGGAACTCCGCGAGGGCGTCGAGAATCGCCGGCGTCGCCCGCTCGTTCGGCCCGTCGTCGAACGTCAGGTAGATCCGCCGATTCCTGGGGCCGCGCTCGACGGACGACCCGAAGATCAGGTCGAACCCCATCATCCCGTCACCCGCCGGTACACCGCGAGCACCCGCTGCGCGACCAGCGGCCATGCATGGAGCTCGGCGACGCGGCGTCCCTCCCGCGCCATCGTCTCACGCCGCTCCGGATCGTCGATCAGCGCGCTCACGGCTCGACCCCACGCGTCGGGATCACCGGGCGGGGCGAACACCGCATGCCTTGCCAAATCCCGAAAAGCCGGAATGTCCGAGACCACCAGTGGCGTGCCGCAGGCCATCGCTTCGAGCAGGGTCACGCCAAACGATGCTCGTGTGGTGGGGCACAGATAGACGTCGGAGCTGCGGTAGAATCCCGGACGGCCACCGTTCGCGTAGCCTGCGAACTCCACGGACGGCCCGAGCCGGCGGGCGGCGCGCTCCATCCGCGAGCGCCACGGCCCGTCGCCGACGACGGTGAGATGCGCTTCGGGATAGCGCTCGAGGATGCGCGGCATCGCGGCAAGCACCGTCCCCAAGTCATTGCGCGGCTCGATCCGCCCGAGCCACAACAGCCTAGGACCTGCCGAGGCTCGTCCCAGGCCGGGACGGAAGAAAGTCGTGTCCACGCCGTTCGGAATGATCTCCCACGGCGCCGTGAGATAGCGGGCCATTGCCTCTTGTGCGGCATTGCTCACTGCGATCGCGGCCGCGTGGCGGTCGAGCATCCGCTGGAACGGCCGGCGCATGAGGCGAAGGCCGATCGAGCGGGGAAACCAGGTGTGAAACGTGGCGACGACGGGAATGCCGGCACGCCAGGCGGCACGAGGCGCAACGATTCCCAGCGTGGGATTCAAGCCGCCGTGCACATGCACGATGTCGAATCGCTCTTTGCGAAACAGCTCCTCGAACCGGGCCGTCAACCGCCACCCGACGGTGATTCGCGCGACCCCACCGTTCGCATAGATCACCAGACTCGTCCCAATGCGACGCACGTCGGTATGCGCCTTCAGCTCCCTGCTCTCCCCTCCCTGCTCCTTCATGTGCGACGTCACGATCGTCGTATGATGGCCGAGGCTGTCGAGCTCTCGCGCCAGATGGTGCACGTGCTCGGGCACGCCGCCCAACTGCGGGTAATAGTCCTCCGCGACCAGGGCGATTCGCAGCGGACTCATCGCGCCCGCTGGGACAACCGCGCGATGGCCGACACGACGGCCGTGGGCCGCTCTTCCTGCAGGTAGTGCCCGGCGCCTGGCTCGCTATCCGCCTCGAACGACACGATCGAATGACTCATGAGCGCGACTTCCTGCGGCGGCACGTCGCCGTCGTGGTGTGCCGTCCCGACCAGGAGCGTGACGGGACACGCAATGTCGCCGAGGTGTGGAACGAGTTTCGCCGGCTCCCGGGCGCGCGACATGGCCATGAAGGTCTTGAGTGTCGCGTCGAAATCGCGCGCCTCGCCGAGCGTGTAGCCCAACACGATGCCGTCCGTCACCCAGGATCGGTCGCCCGACGAGTCGAGCAGCATTCCGCGAATCTTGCGCCGCACGAGATTGATCCCGCCGAGCAGCTTCACCCACGGCAGGTAGCGCATGGCGCTGCGGAAGGTCGGTGTCATCGCCTCTTCGGTCGGACCGCCCTCGAGCGAGACGATGCCGCGTACGAGGTCGGGTCTCTCGATCGCGAGCCGAAACGCGATCGCCGCGCCGAGCGAGTGCGCCAGCACCAGCACCGGGCCCGCATTCAGCGAATCGAGCACAGCGGCAATGCGATGCGATTGCGCGGCCAGGGAGTAGTCGGCCTTGAGCGGGCGGCTCGAAAAACCGGTGCCGAGCGGCTCGATGACGATGGGACGAAACCCCTGAGCCGCGAGCAGCGGAATGACCTTCCGAAACGTGAACGACCCGCCGAACAGTCCGGGGATGACGGCGACGGGTTTGCCCGCGCCGGGCCAGGCCTCGACGTGGACCGTCTCCGCCGGCGCCACGACCACGTACGGATGCTGCAGCGCCAGCACTACGGCGTCCCGAGGCGGGCGGCCCGCGAGGCGACGGTGTTCAGGTCGCCGCCGAGCGCATCCATGTCCCGCTGAAAGCGGCAGTCGATGATGAGGAGGCCGACGACGTACGCCGCCAGATTCACGACGAAGATGATCGTGAAGATGAGCGGGTACGGCAGCCAGATCCCGAAGTACAGCGCGAAGCGCTTCATGCCCGGATCGAGCTTGGAGCGATCCACGATCGTCGTGAGCAGCAGGACGGCGACCGATGCAAGCGCCGCCAGTCGAAACGAGACGAGCCCGCCGACCGCGCAACTCAGGAAAATGACAATCTCGGATGCGCGATCGAGCCGCGTGTCGAGCCGGTGGCCCGCCGCGGACACGAGGCCGAACTGCCGTGCGATCCCGCCGTCGAGCGCGTCGAGGAGCTGCCCGATCGCCATGAGCACGAGCGCCGGCATGACGCTACCCGTGGCGAACACGACGGCTGCTGCCGCGCTCACCCAGAATGACGCCCAAGTCACCTGCGCGGGCGAAAGCCCCAGGCGCTTGTGCACGAAGCGCAGCACCGGGCGAATGCCGCGGTCTACAGCGGAGCCAAGAACAGGAGCAAATTCGTACATAGCAGAATGACGATGAGGATGGCTTCCTTCGCTTTGTCCGACACGCCGACGAGAACTCCCTGTGTGACGAGTGGCGAGTACGGGTACCACGGCATCTTCTCGTAGCCGACGCTGTAGTCCATCGCCAGGTGAACCAGAAAGAACAGCGCCGGCACCCACGTGCCCAGGAAAAAGCACAGCGGAATAATCCAGAGCAGCGCGACGGGCTCCTGCAGCGACGTGCGCCAGTAGTATCCCCGTTCCTTCCTCAGCCCTGCTCTCCAAAAGAACGGAAGCTTGATGGCGTGATCGATGTCGACGCCGACGCCGAAGATGTACGCGAGCACTGCGTCGCTGCCCGTCAGCTTGAGCACTCTCACACCGAGCGTCGTCGCCAGCGCGTGCGTGACGATGGTCATGCTTGAGGAGCGGCAGAGGCGGCAGGGGCGCCACGGCGTGTCCGCGCACCCGCTGCCGCGATGAGGACCAACCCGATTCCGATCCACGCGAAGTCGCGGACGCGACCCACGATCGACGTGTAGAGGCCGAGCTGCGGGTCCAGTCCGAAGAGATTGAAGAGCGCGTAGTACGCACCCTCTCGCGCGCCGATTTCGAACGGCACTACGAAGAGGAGATTTCCCGCGAGCGCTTCGAGCCCGCCGATCGAGAACGCGCGGAGGTAGCCGATCCGGAACCCGAGACTGGCGACGATGAGGACCAGCTCGAGCATGAAAATGCAGCGGCTCAGATACTCGAGCAGGATCGCCTTTACGAAGCGTCCCGGGTGGCGGTGATAAAACTCCGTAATCTGCCGGTCCAGCTCGATCAGCAGCGCGCGCTTCGGCTCGAGCAGCACGGCGAGGCGGCGCACCAGGGGGATCCGACTCATCCAGTTCAAGACCCGCTCGAGCGCACCGCTCCGGTGCGCCGACATGAACAGCGCGATGAGGCCGAGGAGCAGTATCCCTGCGACGCCCAGGATGACCCGGACCACATTCGGGGTCTCGCGCGGCAGCAGCGCAAACGCCAGCACGATGGCCGTGAACCAGACCAACACGTACGTGAACGAATGCAGCATCCGATGCAGGATGACGGAGCCGGTGGCGCGCCGTTTCCCCAGCCACGGCGCCAAGGCGGCGACGCGGAACGGCTCACCGCCGGCGTTGACGACCGGCGTCAGAAAGTTCAGCGCGCCCGCGGAGATCGTCACCGCGTAGGTGCGCCAGAACGACGGGCGCTCGGAATCGCCCATGGTCAGCTGCCAGGCACCCGCGCTGCAGGCGTAGACCAGCGCGTAGAGCAGCACGATGGGCACGAACATGAAGCCGGTGCGTTCCGCATCGGACACGAGCTGGGCGACGCCGATTTGGGCAACGAGATAGCCGAAGATCGTGGCGCCCAGCAGGAACAGCGTGAGCTGCAGCGGCCTGCTCATGCGACCGACGCGTAGGAAGCCTCGAGCACCGCCGCGACCTGCGCGATGTCGGCCATCGGCCGCGCGCTGTCACCGGAATCGAGCGTGGCCGCGAAATCGTGGAACAGCCCCGCGAACCACTTCGCATACGAGGCCTTGTCGAGGTCGCCGGTGTGGTCGAACGACTCGACCTCGCCGTCGCGCTCGAGCGTCAGCATCCCGCCGGTCCAGGTGATGCTGCCGCGCTCCCCGATGAAACGGATCTCCGTTTCGCGGCGCCGCGCCGCCCACGTGAGAAACATCGTCGCCATACGATCGGGATAAGAGAACAGGAGCTGCGCGGTGTCCTCGACGTCGTACCCACCGTGCCGCAGACGGCCCGTCCAGGCGCGCACCGACTGCGGCGGTCCCGCGACGTCGAGCAGCTCGTAGACCAGATGCGTACCGTGATCGAGCAGCACGCCGCCCCGGCCGTCAGCGCGCCGGCCCCGCCACGGAACGGGGCTGTGTCCAGCGCCCGGATCGGCCGCCAGACGGTAGACGCGAAACTCCGCGAGATACCAGCGGCCGATGACGCCGTCGTCGAGCCACCGTTTCAACCGGCGCCACACGGGATTGAAGCGGTACTGATGGCAGGGCATCACCACCCGGCCCGCATCGAGCGCCGCGGCCGCGAGCGTCGATGCCTCGGCACGGTTCACCGCCACCGGCTTCTCGCACAGCACGTGATAGCCCTGCGACAGCCCCCACAGCGACAGGGCGAGGTGAGACGAGGTCGGCGTGCAGATGTCGACGAAGTCGAGCGGCCCCTCGTCCAGATCGGCGAGCTGCTCGGGTCGGGATAATAGAGGAATGCCGTGAAATGACGCCGGTGCGCTCGCCGCTTCGTCCACGATGGCCACGATGCGCAGACGGCTCGACACCTCGGGGTCGTGGAGAAACGCGGGCAGGTGGCCGGATTTTGCGATCCCGCCCAGCCCCATCAATACGCCGCGATACATAGTTTCGGCTCGCGCTCGTGCGCGAGTATAAGGAAGACGAGTACCGCATTCAGTGGGCCGACCACGATCCAGCAGTACACGGCGGGCGAGCCGGGAACCACGGTCAGCGCGAGGAGCAGGAAGCGGATGTTCTGGGCGATCCAGGCGCACCCAGCCACGACCCAGCGCTGGCGATTCGCCCACGCGCGCGAGATCGACGGAGGCACGTCGCGGCCGGCGAAGAAGCGCGCGAGCGCCGTCGTCCGCGGAAACAACCAGGCCTGGCGGCGGACGTAATCACCGTAGAGCCACCCCGCGACCCGTTCCCACAACGAGCCCTGTCTGGCCGGCGCGTCAGTGCCGACATCCAGCTCGCTGCCCTTCCCCACGGCGAAGTACAAGTACGCCTGACGAATGAAGTCGGCGGCGGCGGCCTGGTAGGTGTGCGAGAACAAGGCGGCCAGCGCCAGCACCACGCCGCCCCAACCCCAGCCGGACACATAGAGTCGCGCACCCAGATGCGAGTAGAGACTCAGAAAACGCGCGCTGTCGGCCAGGCCGTCCAGGATCCGGCCCATGCGCGTGGACGTCCCCCGCAGGCGCGCGAGCTGTCCGTCGGCGCTGTCCAGCACGTCCGACCAGATGAACAGCACGACGCCGGCGGCGTTAATCCACGGATTCGCGTACCAGAACAGATGTCCGGCGAGGACACCAAGCACGAGGCTCGCCAGCGTCACCGCATCGGGTGATATGCGCGTCGGTGCCAGCGTGGTAGCGATCCGCCAGCCCGCCGGCCGGAAGAACCGCCGGTCAGCCCATTCTTCTACAACCGGACCCTTACTGGCGTACACGGGTGCTGGCCTCTTCGAGCACCGCCTTCATCGTGGCGAGGGCTTCCATCGCCTGCTCTTCGGTGATGACGAGCGGCGGATTGATCCGCACTTCGGGGTTGTAGATCATCGCGATCACACCGCGCGCGAGCAGCGTGTCGAAGATCCAACGGGTGATCTTCTTATCGAGCAGCGTGCGCGTTCCGGGCACGACGAGATCCATGCCGAGCATGAGCCCGCGGCCGCGCGCGTCGCTGACGATCGGGACCTCATCTTCCCAGCGCTGCATCTCTGCGAGCATCACGGCCCCGAGCCGGCGGCTGTGGTCGACGAGCTCGTCGTCGACGATCGTCTGAATCGTGACGTGGGCCGCGGCCGCGGCCAGCGGATTGCCGCCGTAGCTCGACGAGCTGCCGCTCGGATTGGCCCACGGCTTGGAGAACGCGATCGGCTCACGAATCACGATGCCGCTGACGGGGAATCCGCCGCCGAAGCCTTTGCCCACGAGCAGCACGTCCGGCACGACGTTGTCGTGCTCGACCGCGAACATTTTCCCGGTCCGCCCGAAGCCGGTGATCATCTCGTCGCAGATGAGCAGCGCACCGATCTCGGTCGCGAGCGTGCGCAGCTCGTGGAGGTAGCCGGGCGGCGGGATGATGTTGCCCGCGGTGCCTTGCACCGGCTCGACGATGATCGCGGCGATGTCGTTCGTCGTTTCCAGCGCGATCTTCGCGCGCAGAAAGTCGACGCAGTGCCAGTCGCAGCCGGGGAAGGTCTTCCCGAAGGGACAGCGCTCGCACGACGCGTACGGGCTCGAGTACATGGCCGGGGCCAGAGGGCCGAGGCCGTGCTTGAAGCTGCCCGACAACAGCGGCAACACCCCGCCCGTCTTGCCGTGGAACCCGCCCCAGAATCCCATGACTTCGTGGCGTCCCGTGGCCGCCCGGGCCAGGCGCAACGCGGCTTCTACCGCTTCGGCGCCGCTCGAGTAGAGCTGCGTCCGGTTCAAGTCGCCGGGCGCGAGCCCCGCGATCAGCTTGACCAGTGCGGCGCGATGCTCCGACGTGAAGCTCCCCACGTGCACCCGCTCGAGCTGCTTCGTCATTTCGGCGACATAGCGCGGATGGGCGTAGCCGAGGCTCGCGACGCCGACGCCGGCGAGCAGATCGACGTAGCGATTGCCGTCCACGTCCCATAGCACGGCCCCCTCGCCGCGATCCATGCACAGCTTGCTGAAGAGCGCGACGCTCTGCGTTCCGGGCGCGAGGTACTGCGCCTCGAGCTCGAAGACGCGTTGCGACTGCGACTGGGTGGCGAGATCGATCATGCCGGTTTTCCGTTGGACGACGCTTTCTCGTCGATGTAGGAAGCGATCGCCGCGGCGGCGGCGGTGCGCACGGGAGCAAAGGAGGGCCAGTCGTTGAGATCGATCAGCACCGGGGCGTCGGGCTTGGGAAAGGCGACGTCGCCGCCGAATACCTCGAGTCCCACCGCGCGCGCGGCAGCGAACACCAGCGTCCGCAGGCTCTGTTCGGAGATGGAGAAGGAGCTGCAGTCAGCCGAGTACCACGAGAAGAAGCGGCCGTCGGCAACCGCGTAGAACTTCACGATCGGCCCAGCGACATGCGCCTGCAATGCAACGCGCGCCACACCGCGCCGGGCAAATCCGGCGATCGCGTCGGTGACGCCCGCTTCCTTCGCCGCTACGACGTCGGCGCTCGTTTCGGCGTGCACATCGCCCCGCTTCACCCACACCGGCCGTCCATCGCCGTTCAGCTGGTGCACGAGCGGCAGCACCGCCTGTGGCTCGGCGGTCGGTACGATGAGCGTACGCGGGAACGGCAGTCCCGCCGCTTCCATCCGGGCGACCAGGCGATGCCGGTGACAGTTGAGAACGCTCTCCGGCGGATTGACGGCCAGCGCCTGACGCGGCACCAGATTGAGCAGCTGCTCGGAAGCCGCCGGACCCTGGCACATGTTCACATACAGCTCCGCCGCCGGAAGCCGGCCGGCGGCGACATCGCCCTCACCGGTGCGCGTCACCTTCCAGCCGCGGCGCTGCAGCCCGGCGATCGTGTCGTCGAGAATCGCGGTGTCATTGCTGCGATGCTGCGCCGGCGAGTACGTGGGACTGCGATAGAGCGCGACGAGACTCTTCATGACAGCCAGCGCTCGGCGGCGTCGAGATCGCGTTTGTGATCGAGATCGATGATGCGCGGCACTTCGACCGTCGCGACCGGCGCGCGGAGCTCCACAAGCAAACGGAGGAACGCGCGCATGCGGTGCAGCGACGCGACCGCCACACCGGCGAGCCGCCGCGCCTCCGGACTCAGGCCGTACACGCCTCCCGTCACCAGCTGCGGCGCCGGGGTCGGCGTGTCGAAGATGCCGGTGGCAAGGCCGGCCGCGTTGCGCGTGACGTAGAGCGGCAATTCGTCGTCGACGAATGGAGTGACCGCTAGCACGGCAAGTGACCCGCCGGCGAGGCGCTCGGTAACGCTGCGATACAGGCGGTGCCAGTCGGCCGGCGGCATCACCGTATCGACCATGGTGCAGAACACCGGTCCGGCAGGTACGGTCGCGAGCCCGGCGACCAGCGTGTGCAGTGACGACGGCGTGCGGCACGTGCGCACGACCGCGCGTCCCGGTGCGTCGACGGTGATGCCGTCCCGCACCATGCAGGTGATCGTTTCGCACCCGAGGTCCGCGAATGTCTCGATCAGATTGACGATCTGCGGGCGCCCGCCGACCTCGACGAGCGCTTTGGGGGCCTCGACGCCATCGGCGGCGAGCCGGGAGCCGCGCCCACCCGCGAGAATCAGTCCCTGCATCACGAGTCGAGCACTCGGGTAAGGTCCGACAGCGTGGTCAGCCGCACGGTCGGCAGGTCCTTCTCGCGCGACTTCTCCGTCGCGGGAGCGAGCCAGGCGGTGGACAGGCCGAGTGCGGCGGCCGGCCGGATATCCGACTCGAAGTTGTCGCCCACCATCCAGGCGGGTTTCGAGACGAGTCCGGGCCAGCTGAGCGCGTGTTGGAACAGGCGCGGGTCGGGCTTGGTGATCCCGACGCGTCCCGAATCGGCGACGACCGAGAAGTACCGCATCACACCCAGCTCCTGGAGACAGAACTCGAGGTTCCCGGTGAAATTCGAAACGACGCCGAGATGATAAGATTTGTGCAGCAGCGCGAGCAGTTCTTCATTGCGGCGCACGATCGTGCAGGTTGTGGAGTGGAACTGATCGGCGATGGCTCGCCCGGGGAGCGCGGCGCCATCGGAGAGCCGGGGTAACAGCAACGCGGTTTGAGCGTCGACCATCGCGCGGAATCCCAGCCTCTCTATGCCCGCGAGCCGCTCGAGCGCCCGGTCGGACTCACGAAACGCCCGATCGAATGCGGCGAACGACTGTTTGCCACCCGCCGCGCGGTACGCGGCGTGAAAGCGAACGCTCCAACGGGAGCCGTCCGCGTCCAGGGTCCCGCCGAAGTCGAAGAGAACCAATCCTCGCACTCTGAACACGACCCGTGGACGACCTGGATGGTCACAGGCCGAAACGGACTACTTAGACGGACTACTTAGACGCAGCAGACGCAGCAGACGCAGCAGGTCTGCTTAGGCGGGAAGGTCTACCTGAAGAGAGTTCCTGACATGAGCGCCAGAAGGGCAAAAACCCCAGCCACTGTCGCAAAGATGGCCTGGCGCCGGCGTAGTCCAACAAAGCTTTCGGGCAGCTCGCCCCTGGGATCGAGCTCGAGGCGCCCGAGCCGGGCCGCCGTGGGTGTCACGACGAAGATGGCGACGATGGCGCCCAGCAGGCCCAGTCCCTGCATCGCCATCAGCCAGCCTGGGACAGTGGCGCTCTGGAAATAAGGGACGGAGAGCAGAAACCCGCTCACCACCACCAGCACCGCCCCGGTACCGATCAGATTCCGGGTCACGACGCTCATGATGCGGTAGACCGCCAGCCGTTGCTCGGGAGGGAAATGCTTGGCTGTGATCCCGCTGAGCATGACGGCGAGCCCGCCGCCGAGCCACGCAACGAATCCCATGACATGGAGGAAGAGCCAGAAACCTTTCACGTGCGGCTCAGGACCTCGGGGAGCGGCTGCCGGCCGGCGAATCCCGCCTCCAGCTCGTGCCAGTGGGTGATGCGATCCTCGCCGAGCTTCCAGCACCACAGGATCTCGCGCTCGTCCAGACGGCCGTGGAAATCGATCAGGCCCTGGTCAAAGCCCTTGAACTCGCAACCGATCTGCTCGAGCTCCCCGAGGAACTCGTTGATTTTCCCTGCGACGGAATCGATCTGAGCCTTGAGCGCAACCTGTTCCTGTGATTCGCCCCATTCGGGACGGGCCTTGGCGGCGATCAGCTCGTACTGCGCCACGAGATCCTTCCATTGGGGGTAGACGATCATGATGTCGGAGACGACGCGCTTCACCAGAGGAAGCGTGCGATTTGCTTCGGCCAGGGTGAACAGCTTATGGGGCAACCTACCCCACCTCAATTCCCTGGATTTCTTCGGGGTGCGGAATGAACCCCACGACCTTCTTGTCACCATTCAACACGACGATTGTGGATCGCACGTGATGATCGTTTGGGTCGAGCTGCTTTGCGATCGTGAATCCTTTGAGCTCCGTATCTGGCTTCACGATTGGCGTGTCGGTGCGTGCATGATCGGCCGCTGAACAATCCGTTGGGTCATGACCGGCCCCCACGCATCGCGCCACGATGTCCCGGTCGGAGATCGTGCCGAGATAGTGCCGATCCTTGGGATTGTCCACGACGGGAACGACTGAGATGTTCTTCACCCGCATCAACGCGGCGACTTCTGACGACGTCGCTCCCGCTGCCGCGACCACAGGATCAGCGATCATTACTTCCGATGCTCGCATGGGACTTATCCTAAGGCTTTCTTGGTTGCCTGGTAACCCATCTCGACATACTCCTGGACTCTCTCCACGGCGAACGTCGCCTCTCGCTCCGCGACTGCCCGCACGTAGACGAGCCTCGGTCCGTCCTTGGGCCAATCGGCGAGCGTCCGCTCCGTCTGCTCTGCCATCATGATCCGGATCGCTTCGCCGTGCGCCCGCACGACACGCGGGATGCGCGCCGGGACGGGAGCGTCGGGGGACTGTGGCTGATCGCCGTTGGTCGACGGACCGCCTCGCTCGTCGAAGCCGGGACCGACGTCGACAGCGATGAACATGTCGGCGTCCTTCACGATCTCGCGCGCCTGTGCGAGCGGCAGCACCGCTCTGAGTCCGCCGTCGCCGAGTCGCCGGCCGTTTGCTTCGAGCGGCGGGAAGTAGAGCGGCAGGGCGCACGAGGCGTAGAGCGCGTCGGCCAACTCGATGTCCAGGCCGCGCTCCGGGCCGCCCAGCAGCAACAGCTCGCCGCTGTCGAGATCAGTGGCGGTGACCGTGAGCGGAGTTTTCAAGTACTCGAAGCGCGTCTTGGGAACGATGTACGCGATGGCGCGGCGGAGCGCGGCCGCTGGGAACAGGCTGCGGGCGAACAACCCCATCACGAGCGCCAGCGGATCGAGCGGTGCGATGTCCTTGCGCCGGATTGCCATCGCCCGGCGTCGCACTTGATCGAACGGCATCCCCGCGCAGAGCGCCGCACCGATCACTGCCCCCATGGAGGTCGCGACGATGTGGCTGGGAAGGAGATCGGCCTGCTCCAACGCTCGAAACGCTCCGGCATGAGCGAGTGCTTTCGCTCCACCACCCGACAACACCAATACGACCTTACTCACCCCGGCCCTGGTCGTAGCGGCGTTCCATCACGCGTTTCGCGCGGCGCTTCGCGGCGCGGTCGTAACGGCGCTTTTCGTCAGCCGTCTCGGGGACGATCGGCGCGACCTCCGTCGGGCGGCCGTTCTCATCCAGTGCGACGTAGGTCACGTAGCACGAATTCGTGTGGCGCCGGTCGCCCGTGAGCACGTTCTCGGCGAGCACCTTCACCCCGACCTCCATCGACGTCCGCCCCGCGAAGTTCACGCGAGCCATCGCCGTCACCAGCTCGCCGACGTGGATCGGCTCGCGGAAGTCGACTTTGTCGACCGAAACCGTCACGCACTCGCGATGCGCGTGGCGAATCGCGGCGACCGCGGCCACGCGGTCGACGAGCGCGAGGATGTGGCCGCCAAACACGTTGCCCAGAATGTTCGCGTGGTGCGGCATCATCAACTCCGTGAACACCGTCTCCGACTCGCGCGGGTGGCGACCCTTCTGTGCCATCAGTAGTCCACTGGTCTCAGATAGAATTCCCCGATCGCGGTCTGCGACACGACGGCCACCGTGGGGAGCCGCCGCTTCCAGTGCGTCGAGTCGAGGCGCTTCCGCACGATCTCCACTTCTTCCCTGGAAAAGCCCACCGGCTCCTCGCCGCGGATCAGATGATAGAGGATGCGATCCGCGTGCAGATACGAGACGCCGAGGTCTCCTTCATCTGTTTGACCTTTGATCAGGTCGGCAGTTGCAGGCTTGGCGACGATTTCTTCCGGAACGCCGACATGCCGGGCCAGGGCCCAGACCTGCGTCTTGAACAGGTCGCCCAGCGGATTCACCGGCGGAGCATCATCGCCGTGCCAGGTGAAATAGCCCAGCAGCCGCTCGGACTTGTTGCTCGTGCCCAGCGGCAGCGCCTTATGCTTGGCGGAGAGATCGAACAGGACGATCATCCGCTCGCGCGCCATGACATTGCCGAGCCGGTGCGGACCGACATCGCCCACCTGTTTCAGGTAACCATCCACGGCGTCGCTGATGTCGACCGTGACTGATGGAATCCCGAGCTTGGCGATGACGAGCTCCGCGTGGGCGAGACTCTCCGGACTCGACGTGCGGTACGGCATGCGCACGGCGATGACGTTCTCCCGGCCCAGTGCCTCGGCGGCGAGAAACGCGGTGAGCGCGGAATCCACACCACCCGACAATCCAACGAGGCCCTTCTTGAAGCCGCGGCGGCGGACGACTTCGTCCTTGAGAAAACTCACCAACCACTTCCTGGTGAGCTCGGGATCGATGGCAAGCGGATCTCGCTCGGTGAGCTTAACGGCGTGTAAAGGCGTGGAACTGCGTGTGACGGCGTGGTCGGGAGCAGCACCATTGGTTGCCGGATCGAACCGGACTTTCTCGTTGTGCTTGTCCCCGCTCAAGCTTTTCGTGAGAACTGGTAGCGCGCTTTGAAGATCGGCGAGCAACGGCGAGTCCGACCGCGCCGTCGTCAGCGAATCGAGATCGATGTCCGCCGTCAACAGCGCCTCTTCGAACAGCGGTCCGCGCGCGATCACTCGTCCCGTCGGATCGATGACGGCCGACGCGCCAGGGAAGCCCTTGCCGCCCTCGAACCCGACGAGATTCGCGAGCGCGACGAAGACGCCGTGCTCCTCGGCAATGCCCCGGACGATGCGCTCCCAGCGAACGACCGACGCGGGCAGCGTCTCGCCCTCGCAAGCCTCATCCTCGGGCTCGCCGAGGCCTCGCGCCGGTGATGCACTCGGCACGATGACGAGCTGCGCGCCTTGCAGCGCGGCGACGGTGGCGGCGAGCGAGTGCCAGGCATCCTCGCAGATCAGGATTGCCGCCTTGCCACCCCAGCCGGTTTCGAATGACCGCACGCCTTCCTGACCGCGATCCACAAAGCGTTCTTCGTCGAACACGCCGTAGGTCGGGAGGAACACCTTGCGGTGCACGTGGCGCACCTCTGGCTTCTGCTTACTGAGCGTGACGTACAGCGCGGAGTTGTGGATGTGATTCTGGAAGCGCTCGTAGAATCCGACGACGACGTCGATCGCGGGACCCTCGTACGCGGCGGCGAGATCACGGGCCAGCGTGCCGGCGGTGACCGCGAGCTCCTTCACGCCTCCCTCGACGAAATAGCCCGATGTCGCGGTCTCGGGAAAGACGACGAGGTCGGGTTTGGGATTGAGCTGGGCAGCCTGGGTGACGACGGCGCTGATCCGGGCCACGTTCTCCGCGTACTCACCCTTACTTGGGCGAAACTGGGATAGCGCCACGCGGATATGAGCCATCGTGGAAAGGTAAGCTAAACGGGGACCTGCAAAAGCTAGGTGCACAGACGCGCCGCGGGGATCGGTCCAAAGTCAAAGGGACCATCCTCGCGAGGGTTGTCCCGTTGACGAGAGCCTACAAACCGCGGTGCGTCTGTGCACCTAGTCTTTGCATGTCCGCGTCTTACTTCGTCACTTTGGTCGGAGCCCCGATCGCCTGATTATCCGCCGGCAGTGCGTCGCGGGCGTTCACGAGCAGTGCGACCGCCCTGAACGTCACTTTGCCAATGCTCGCGTCGCCGGGCGTAAACGTGTAGCTGAACGCCACTGACGTCACACGGTTTCTCGTCGGCAGAGTCTGCTCCGAGACGGCCACGAGCTGAAACCCTCCCGGCACGCTCTTGTAGAGCTGCACCTGCACAGTCTCCGGTAGGCGATTGCTGCGGATGTCTACGGAGATCTTGGTGGTCTTGCCGGTCTGCCCGGACGCTGGCGTCGCAAACCGTGTGATGGCGACGTCATGCGTCCGTACTTGCAGCGTGCGTGACGTCGATCCGGAGCGACCGTCGAACGTGGTTACCGTGAGTCTTACCACGTAGTCCCCGTCCGCCGCGTAGCGATGCGTCGGGAACCCCCCGGTTGCGGTTGCCCCGTCGCCAAAGTCCCACTGCTCTGACTGAATCCCGATACCGCCGGGATCGAACGAGAAATCCTGGAACTGGACCACGTCAAACACGGACGGATCGGACGGGTTCGTTCCGAAGTTCGCCTGCGGGGGCGGCGGCGGCCGGAGCGAGAACGTCGCAGTGCCGGGCTGATCGCTCCCGACCTGGAAGTAGTACGTCTGGCCGGCCACTGCCGTGAAGGACACGGGGCCACCGAAGCTGCTCGTGCAGCCGATGAACGACAGACTATTGAGCGAGGTGCCCTGGTAGAGGGTGAGACCGTCGAAGAAGGACGCCTGAAGACCGGCCGTAACCGGCTGCGTCGTCGTCGGCGTAAACCGGTACCACACGGTTCTCGACTGGAAAAAGCAGAATGCCGGCGGCTCGCTCGGTTCGCGCGTTGCGAGGTCGAAGACCGCGGTCGCCGTGAATGGTATCCCGGGCACGAGCTCCGCGTCGGCGAAGTTGTCGTTGCCGAGGCCCGGCGGAATGATCGTGTCCTGCTGCAGAGTGAAGACGGTCGGACCCGCTCCACCGGCGGAATCCGATACCTGGAAGAAGAACCCCGAGCCTGAATCGGCGTTGAACGTCACCGGTCCAAAGTTCGAGTTACAGCCCACCGCGATCAGCGTATCGGCGCTGGCGAAGTACACCGAAACCGTCCCGGCGGCTGGACCGAACAGTTGGGCGCTGAGTTGCACGGTCCCTTGAGTATGCGACACGTAGGAATACCAGACCGTGCGCGTCGGCGCCCCCACGGTGTCGTGGCATGCGGAACTGGGCTCGCCCGGTTCGATCGTGGCGTTCGTGACGTCCGTGCTGTCGAAGAACGGGACGGAGGGGATGAATCGGGCGCTGTCGCGGTTGTCGTTGGACGGTGGCGACGCCGGACCGGTGTCTTGCGCGACGACACTCGGGTTCATCGGTTGGAGTGGGGTTTCGCGCGTGCAGGCCGTGACGGCGAGGGCCGCCGCGCTGGTAAAGAGGAAGAAGCGGGAGAATGGCGCGAACATGAGAGACCTCCTTGCGAAAGGAGCTGCAATCAGAGCGCGCGATTGTACCTGAAGAGCGGCAAGGGAACGTCAAGCAGCGACCGTTTCAGCTCGATGTTCGCCGGCCGAAACGGTCGCTCGTTGCTGCGGGTTGCTCTAGATCAATGGAACGTCACGCCGAACCCGAACTGGAAGAAGTTATGACTGAGTCCGCTGTCGGGGTGGCCCCAGACAAAGTTCGCTATCGGGGTGAGCGACGTGTTCGCTCCGACGCGAACGTCATAGCCGGCGCCGAGCGTGAATCCGGGACCCGTGCTGCCGCTGCTGCTCCCTCCGCCGCTGGCCTCGACCCTCGAGAATCCGACGCCGGCGCTGAGGAACAGACCGCTCGCAGGCTGCGGATAGTAGTCAGCGGCAAGCGAGAGGTTCCCCGCCGTAACGGTGGAGCCGCCCTCACTCTTGGTCCAGGCGATGGACTCCGCACCCAGGAGCAGCTTAGGACCCACGGTCCCACCTAACCTGACGTGGCCGGTGAATGAGCTTTCGCGACCGAGTCCGCTGCAGCTGCTGCATGACAGGCCGTAGCTGCCATAACCCACGCCGAAACCGATCCAGAATCCTTTGCGGATCTGGGGATGTTGTGCCGATGCCACCGAGGCGCCGAGCGCCAACAACACCAGCACGATCGCACCACTGCGCGAGCTGTAACTCATTGGTCCCCCAGGTAGGTAGAGCGCAGTCCAATATTCGAAATGGAACAGTTCCGCGCCAGCAATCGCGGAACTCGTTGCGATACCTGGGTATGTAGAAACCCATGCGACTGTCGCTGCGATTCGTCGTACCGCTGCTCGTCGCCCTGGCCGTCTTTGCCTACGCGGCCCTTCCACTAGTGGACAGACTCATGCTCCGCTGGTTCAGCCGCGACCTCGAGGTGCGCGCCAACCTGATCGCTACGACCGTCGACGATCCGCTCCATAACCTGATTCGGACCGGCGACCGCAGCCGCATTCAGGAGTTCTTCACGCGCCTGACGCAGGACGAGCGCCTGTTCGCGGTCGGGTTTTGCCCCCCCCCGGACAACGGCGAGCCGGTCACGACCCCGACCTTGCCGGCGGAGGTGCGGTGCTCCGGCCTCGACCGCTTCACATCGCTGCCGGGCGATCTGCTGCAGACCGCGACCGGCCCAGTTTTCATATCGGTGCGTCCGCTCGCCGGCGGCGGGAAACTCGTGCTGGTGCACGACATGAGCTTCATCGCACGCCGCAGCCGCGAGACACGCGACTACCTCTTCCTCTTCTTCGTCGGGCTCGGCGTCACCGTCGCGCTCATCACCGTCGTGATCGCGGAGCTCTCCTGGCGCGGCTGGGTGCAGGGACTCCGCGGGTTGCTACGCGGCGAGGGCCTCCTGGTCGTACCCGGCCGATCGGGCGGGCGCGGGTTCGCCGGACCGCCGCCCGAGCTGCGGCCGATCGTGAAAGATTTGCGGGCGCTGATCGAGGACTTGCAAGCCGATCACCGCTCGCGCGATGAGGAGCGGCTCGCGTGGTCGCCCGCGACGTTGCGTCAAATCCTGCGTCGCGAGCTGCGCGGCCAGGAGGTGATCGTGGTGTCCAACCGCGAACCGTATATCCACATGCGAAGGGAGGGAGGCCCCGCGATCCAGGTGTGGCGCCCGGCGAGCGGCGTGGTCACCGCCCTCGAGCCGATCATGCGCGCCTGCTCGGGCACGTGGATCGCGCACGGCAGCGGCACGGCCGATCGCGACGTGGTCGACGCCCGCGACCGCGTCGTCGTGCCGCCGCCGCCCGAAGCGGCCGCCTACCAGCTTCGCCGAGTATGGCTCACAGAAGAAGAAGAGGCCGGCTACTACTACGGCTTCGCGAACGAGGGCATCTGGCCCCTCTGCCACATCGCGCACGTGCGGCCTGAGTTCCGGCGGCGCGATTGGGAGCAGTACAAAGCGGTGAATGCCAAATTTGCCGACACCGTTGTCGAAGAGGCGACGTCGCAGGACCCGATCGTGCTGGTCCAGGATTACCATTTCGCGTTGCTGCCGCAGATGATCAAGGAGATCCTCCCCGCGGCCACGATCATCTCCTTCTGGCACATACCGTGGCCTAACCCCGAAGCCTTCGCCATCTGTCCGTGGCGCGAAGAGCTGCTCGATGGGCTGCTCGGCAGCACGATCCTCGGATTCCACACGCAATTTCACGTCAACAACTTCGTGGACACGGTGGACCGCCTGCTCGAGGCGCGCGTCGACCGCGAAGAGTTCGCCGTCACGTATCGCGGCAAACCGACCTCGGTGCGGCGATACCCGATTTCCGTGGAATGGCCGCCCGCTGCCGAGCTGCTCGCCATCCCCGTCGAGCAGTGCCGCACCGAGATCCGCCAGCGGCACAATCTCCCGCCCGAGCACGCCGTGGGGATCGGCGTGGAGCGCATGGACTACACGAAGGGCATCGAGGAGCGGCTGCGGGCGGTCGAGCGGCTGCTCGAGGTCGAGCCGCAGTGGATCGGCAAGTTCTCCTTCATCCAGATCGCCGCGCCGACACGCATTCATATCGAGGAATACCGGACGTACGAGGCGCGCGTCCGCGACCTCGCGGCCCGCATCAATCAGCGGTTTCCCGGGGCCATCCATCCGCCGATCATTTTGAAGATCGAGCACCACCAGCCGGACCAGATCTTCGAGTACTACCGCGGCGCCGATCTGTGCATGGTCACGAGCCTGCACGACGGCATGAATCTCGTCGCGAAGGAATTCGTGTCGGCGCGCGACGACGAGCGCGGCGTGCTCATCCTCAGCCTCTTCACCGGGGCTGCGCGCGAGCTCCCCGAAGCCCTCATCGTGAATCCGTACGACACCGATCAATGCTCGGCGGCGCTGCAGCTCGCGCTCACGATGACGAGCACCGAGCAACGCACGCGTATGCGGTTGATGCGCGGACTGATTCAGGACTTCAACGTCTTCCGCTGGGCGGGGCGCATGTTGATGGACGCCGCCGCGATGCGCCGCCGCGGACGGCTGCCGGACGTCGTCGCGCTGCCGACGGGACAGTGGCAACAGGGCGCGGCACTCAAGCAGATCGGGCGGCGGTGACGCCCCCCGTCCCGCAGTGTGACTGGGCGTATTTCTTCGACATCGACGGTACGCTGATCGACTTCGCCGACACACCCACCGCCGTGCAAGTCAGCGACGATGTACGCCGGCTCCTCGAGCGCCTATACGAATGCGCGGGCGGCGCGGTCGCCCTGATGAGCGGCCGAGCGATTGCCGAAGTCGATCGCCTCTTTCCAGCCGTGCGGATGCCTGTTGCCGGCCAGCACGGTGTGGAACGGCGCAATGCCGCCGGCGTCCACAGCCGGCACACGGCGCCGACCGAAGGCTTCGCGCAGGCGCGCCGGCAGCTCACCGCCGCGATCGCCGACAAGCCCGGACTGCTGCTCGAAGACAAAGGCGTTTCCCTGGCGCTGCACTACCGGCGCGTTCCCGAGCTGGCGGACTTCGCCCAGCGCACGATGCGGGAAGTCCTCCCGCAGCTCGCCGGCCAGTACAGCCTGCAGCTCGGCAAGAGCGTCGTCGAAATGAAGCCGGCCGGGAGGGACAAGGGACTCGCCGTCGTCGAATTCCTGGAGGAGGCTCCGTTTGCCGGCCGGACGCCGGTGTTCGTCGGCGACGACGAGACGGATGAACACGGTTTCCACGTGGTGAACCGGCTCGGCGGACACTCGATCAAGGTCGGCGCGGGAGAGACGGCGGCCCGCTGGCGGCTCCCCGACGTGGAGGCGGTGCGGCAGTGGCTACACTCGATCTAGCACTCATCGGCAACGGGACGATCGGCGCACTCGTCGATCCCGAGGGCGAGATCGCCTGGGCGTGTTTCCCCCGGTTCGACGGCGATCCGATGTTCTGCTCGCTGCTCAAGCCGCGGACGGGGAACGGACAGCGCACCGATATCGGCTTCTTCGCCATCGAGCTGCTCGACCGGGTCAAGACCGAGCAGTACTACCTGCACAACACCCCCATCGTCGTCACGCGCATGACGGACTCCGCCGGCGGGGCCATCGAGATCAGCGATTTCGCGCCGCGCTTCGAGCACCACGGCCGGATCTTCTGTCCGATGACGTTGGTGCGGCGCGTGCAGCGCACCGCGGGGCACCCGCGCATTCGCGTGCGCGCGCGGCCCGCCCAGAGCTACGGCCAGCCGCTCGCCGCCACAACCTCCGGCAGCAATCACATCCGCTACGTCGGAAACGCACTCGTGTTGCGGCTGACGAGCGACGCACCCATCACCGCGATTCTCGAGGAAAACCCGCTGTTCGTCGACGACGCCATCACGTTGGTGCTCGGCCCGGACGAAACGCTCCAGGACCGCGTCGCCGACGTGGGCGCACGCTTCCTGGCCGAGACGACGGCGTATTGGCGCGATTGGGTGCGCTCGCTCGCCATTCCGTTCGAATGGCAGGACGCGGTGATCCGCGCCGCGATTACGCTGAAGCTCAATGTCTTCGAGGACACGGGCGCGATCATTGCCGCCGTCACGACGTCGATCCCCGAGGCGGCGGACAGCAGCCGCAACTGGGACTACCGCTTCTGCTGGCTGCGGGACGCGTACTTCGTCGTGAATGCCCTGAACCGTCTGGGCGCGACGCAGACGATGGAGCGGTACCTCGGCTTCATCCGCAACGTCGTCGCCGAAGGCGCCGAGGGGCGGCTCAATCCGGTGTACACCGTCACCGGTCACGCGCTGCCGCCGGAACGGGTGGTGGAGTCGCTGCCGGGCTACCGCGGCATCGGGCCCGTGCGCGTGGGCAACCAGGCTGCAGAGCAGGCCCAGCACGACGTGTACGGCTCATCCATTCTCGCCGCCACACACGTGTTCTACGACCGCCGGCTGGTCCGGCAGGGCGATGAGTCGCTGTTCCACCGGCTCGAGCCGCTGGGGGAGCGCGCGTTCCGGTCCTTTGATCAGCCGGATGCCGGGTTGTGGGAGCTGCGGGGCAGCACCCGCGTGCACACGTTCTCCGCCGTGATGTGCTGGGTGGGGTGCGAGCGGTTGGGCCGCATCGCCAAACAGCTCGGCCTCGAGGACCGCGCCACATACTGGTGCCAGCGCGCCCGCGAGCTGCACGAGGAGATTTCGCGCCGCGCGTGGAACGAGAAGCTGGGCACCTTCGTCGCTACGTTCGACGGTGATACGCTGGATGCCAGCCTGCTCCAGCTGAACGAGCTGTTCTTCGTCGCGGACGACGACCCGCGTTTTGTCGCGACGGTGCGCGCCATCGGGAAACAGCTGAAGCGGGGCGATTTCGTGTTCCGCTACACGACCCCCGACGATTTCGGCACGCCCGCGAACGCGTTTCTGGTGTGCACGTTTTGGTATATCAACGCGCTGGCCGCGATCGGCGACCGCGACGAAGCGCGCCGCATGTTCGAGGACATCCTGGCGTGTCGCAACCGGCACGGGCTGCTCGCCGAGCACATCGATCCCAAGACAAGGGAGCAGTGGGGGAATTTCGTGCAGACATACAGCATGGTTGGACTGATTAGCTCGGCGATTCGGCTATCGCAACGGTGGGACCAAGCCTTTTAGCAGAGCGAGCGCCACACCGTTGGTCCATCCAAAACCGTCTTGCGTCGGGTACTCTCCACCACCGGCTCTTTTGTTCCTGTTCACGACGTCGTACTTCTCCATCATTCGGCCGGTCGCGCGGTAGGTTCGGTCGAGGAGCGCGAGCCACCGGCCGGCGGCCTTATCGGCCAGGTCGCCTCGGCCATAGCGGCGCACCCCTTCGATCGTGATCCACTCGAGCGGCGGCCAGCCGTTGGGGCCATCCCACTGCTGCCCCGACATGAAGTTGGTCGTGACAAATCCGCCAGGCTTCAGGAAGTCGCGCTCCAGCCGCGCGGCGACGTGCTTCCCCTGATCGTCGGTGGCGATGCCGAAGTACAGCGGTTCCGCGGCCGCTAACGACGGCCGATCGGTGACCAGTTCGCCGGTGCGCCAGCGCCGGTCGAAGAAGAAACCCTCCTTCGAATCGTACATCGCGAGGATCGCCCGGCCTCGGGCGTCGGCCTGCTGCTCGAAGCGACGCGCCACCGCATCGTCTTGCCCGCCGTCCCGGCGATGCCGGAATGAGGCGAATGCCGCAATCGTGCGCTCGGAGTTGTAGAGGAGGCTGTTGAGATCCACGGGAATCAAGTCGATGGTCTCGAGCGTGCGCAGATCTTTCGGATCACGCATCCAGCGGCTCGAGAAGTCCCAGCCGCTTTCCGCCGTCGCCCGCGCATTCCGATAAAACCTGGCGCGCAGCGACTCGGCGACCGTCTGGCCGATCTCGACATCGGGACGGAACGATTCCGGCCGCGGCTCGTCCGAGTCGTCCCAATAGCGGTTCAACACGACGCTGTCGGACAGGCGCACCACCCGCCGATAGGCGTGTCCCGGCGCCAGCGTGTCCGCGCCATCCATCCAGAACGCGTGTTCCTTCTCCATGGCGTCCAGGTAGGCGAGCGCGCGCGCGGTGTCCGTCGCGCGCGCGTACAGCCCGACCATCGCCGCGAAGTACGGTGGCTGGCTGCGCGTGAGGTAATAGGTGCGATTGCCGTTCGGAATGTGCCCGACGGTGTTGATCAGATGCGCGAAGTTGTCCAGCATGTTCTTCACGAGGTCGCTGCGCCCGCTCTGCACCAGCCCGAGCATCGTGAAGTAAGAGTCCCAGTAGTACACCTCGCGGAACCGGCCGCCCGGCACGATGTAGGGATTCGGGAGCGGGATCAGGGACGAACGAGCGTCCGCGCTGTCGGCGGATCGCGTCAGCACCGGCCACAACGCGTTGATGTGTTGCACCATGGTCTGCGATGCGACGGTGTGGTACCCGTCACCCGCCGGCTGCGGCAACACGAAATTCTGCTCGACGAACGCGCGTAGCACGAATCCGGGTGTGCGCCGCGCCGAATCGTAGCGCGCCTCGATCGCCGCCGGGGCGGAGCGCGGCCTGGCATCCACGAATTCCTTCGAATCCGGGAAGATGCCGGCCAGCTGGACATCCGAGAACAACGGGCCGATGTCGTGCGCGGGATCGTACGCCGATGGGCGGCTGGGCTGCTGGGCGGATGGGCGGCACGCTGCGACGGCAATCAAAAGCGCGGACATGCAAAGACTAGGTGCCCAGAGGGCGCGGGATTGTCCTGATGACCTGAGACTGTGCGTCCGCCGTTGCGTCTGTGCACCTAGTTTTTGCATGTCCCCGTCTTTCTTAGGCAAAGACGATCCAGAGCACCCCAATGATCGCCACGAGTAGCACCGACAGCCCGATCTGGAACTTCCGATCGCGCGCGGTCTCGCCTTCCAGCAGCACGGTGGCGGCCCCTGGTGCGGCGCGGACGTACGTGAGTCCGTCGGTTTTGTCGGCCGGAGGGGGTGGTGTCATCATGCTCACGACGAAGAGCACCGCCGTGCAGATCACGAACAGCAGCACAGCGAAGTGGAGGAAGTTGATCGTCGCGATCCAGTGCCACAGCGTCCCCGCCTCGAGGCCACCGCCGGTCGCCTTATTGGTCAGCTCGAGGACCAGCCGCAGCACGCCGAGGACGAGCCCGGTGACGAGCGATGCCATCGCACCGGTGCCGTTCAGGCGCCGGAAGAACAGGCCGAGGAGGAAGCAGGCGGCGATGGGTGGCGCGATGTACGCCTGCACACTCTGCAAGTAGATGTAGATCTGCGACGAGACGAACTTCATCAGCGGAATCCAGGCCAGGCCTAGGAACACCATGAGCCCGGCAGAAATGCGGCCCACGCGCACGAGCTGCTGCTCGCTCGCCGCGGGACGCATCTTCTTGTAGACATCCCAGGTCAGGAGGGTCGAACACGCGTTGAACGCGGAGGCGAGGGAGCTCATCAGCGCCGCGAGCATTCCCGCAAGCACCAGCCCCTTGATCCCGGCCGGCAGCAACCGCGTGACCAGGGTTGGGTAGGCGGAATCGGGGTTCTGGGCCACGTCGGAGAACAGCGCGACCGCCACGATACCGGGCAACACGAAAATGAAGACGGGAAGAATCTTGAGATATCCGGCGAAGATCGTCCCGGTACGCGCCTCTTTGATGTTCTTGGCGGCCAGCACGCGCTGCACGATGTGCTGATCGGTACACCAGTACCAGATGCCGAGGATCGGTGCGCCGAAGATGATGCCGGTCCAGGGGAAGTCGGGGTGATTGGACGGCTTCCACATCGAGAAGAAGTCGTGCGGGATCTTGGCGCTGAGCCCGCTCCATCCCCCGACGTGCGACAAGCCGATGACCATCAGCGTAATCGAGCCGAGAATCAGCACGATGGCCTGCAGCACCTCGGTGTAGACGACGGCGCGCAGTCCGCCGAAGATCGTATACAGCCCGGTGATGACGATGAGGACGATGGCCGCCGTGTAGAAATTCCAGCCCGTGACCGCGCGAATCACGACGCCGCCCGCATACAGCGTCACGCTGATCTTCGTCAGCACGTACCCGATCACCGACACCCACGTGAAATAGGACCGCGCTGCCGAGTTGTACCGCTTTTCCAGGAACTCGGGCATCGTGTAGACGCCGGTCTTGAGATAGAAGGGAACGAAGAGCCAGCCGAGCAGCAGCAGGATGAGACAGGCGAGCCACTCGAAGTGGCCGACGGCGAGACCGCTGCCGGCCCCGGTGCCCGCCAGCCCCACGAGGTGCTCGCTCCCGATGTTCGAGGCGAACAGGCTCGCGCCGACCGCGAACCACGCGACGTCCCGGCTCGCCAGGAAATAGTCGGAGCTCACGTTCTTCTCGCGCCGCGCGGCCCACCACGCGATACCGAACAGAATGAGGAAGTACGCCGCGATGAACACTAGGTCGAAGGCATGCAGATTGCTCATGGAGTGGACCTTGAGGAGTTGAGGAGATATTGAACCGCGAGGTCAGTGAGCGTCCACAGCTGCACGTCTGAAGCCGAGCCGTACCGAATGGGGCGCAAAGCCCCGCCCTCAAACTTGTAACTCCACAACTCTGCGTATTGCAAGCCGGAGCGCGCGACTGCCGTGCGGACGGAATCCACGGCGCCGGGGTGATCGCGCGTCGCGAGCGCCGCGAGCAACACATTCACTTCGCGGCCCCATACCACGCGCGGGGAATGATACAGGTCGTGCGCGTACATGTCCCATACTGCGGGCGACGCGTAGGCATCGTTCGCGACGGCGAGTCCGACGCCGTCGATGAATAGTCCGACCGGATAAGGCAGCAAGAACGGACGCAGCAGCTCGGACTCCCGGTCGGCCGGCTGTCGCTCGAGCAGCAGCCACATCGCGGGATCAGTGGTCATGACCGGGATCGGCTGACCGGCGCTATCGAGCGAGACCGCGGGGAAACGCAGCGTATCACTGGGCACACCGCTGCGCGCAACGACGGCGCTCCAGTAGTTGGCCTCGTCGGGAGGCAGCGAGCCGATCTTCGCGCCGACGCGTGTGGCGACTTCCGCGGGTGCGAGCGCGACCATGAAATGCTGTGCCGCCTGCTGCCACGTCCTGGCGCCCGCCGGCACCAGCTCGGCGTGCTCGATTCCCGGCTCACCGAGCGCGCGGAGTGCGCTGTCGATCGCAACGATGGCCTTCAAGGCCTGCGGCACCCAGACCACGTTCACATCGAACGCAAAGCACCCACCCGCATATCCCACGCGACTGTCGCGCCAGCTTCCCGGATGACAGTAGCCGTCGGCGTCGCGCTTGAAGCGCACGAGATTGGTGGCGACAGGGTCGTGCGCGTAGGGCGCGGCCTGGTGCATCACGTACGCCAGGTTCTTGCGCAACGCGTCTCCCCAGCGGCGCACGAACGCGCGCTTGCGCGCGACGGGGACGTTGCCGTCGGCGAAGTAATGCCCCGCGACCACGGGCAGCTGGAAATCGTCGTCCACCATCCAATAGTTCTCACGCGTCGCCTGCAGATTGCGCAGCAGCGTGCTATCACCGGTCCGCGAGAACTCGGCGGCGTTCTCGCGGATCGCCTGGCCGCCGAGCGCTTCTTCGTGGCTCACTTCGCCATTCGGGGCGAGCTTGGCGAGCGCGGCGCCCATGACGAACTCGGGCATCGTGTCCGCCCACACCGGCTCCATGAGCAGCGCCGTCATCAGCATGTCGCGGCCGAAATACGTCGCGTAGGTCGGCAGGCCCGCCATCAGCTTCTGCTTCGAGCTGAGGAGCTCGAAGCCGCGGATCTCGCGCTCCAGGCGTTGTGACTTGGCGGAATCGGCGAAGCGGCGGAACGCGGTGCTGAAGATCTGATTGCGGCGGAGGGGATCGAGCGCGGCCCCATCGGTTGCGATCTCGACGCGGAACGTGACGGGTCGCGTCCCGAGCGCGCGAATCGTCAGGACACCGCCGCGAAGCGTGGCGAGCGTGGTGCGCGCGTCGCCGCGCAGCGTCAGCCAGAGATGGTTCCTGCCATCGAGGCTGGGCTGTGATGCTCGCATCGTCCAGTCGCGGGCAGTGCTCGTGAGTCGCACACTCGGCGTGAGCCGTTCGGTGTACGGCGCGCCCATGCGCTTGGCGAACGCCGCCATCTCCGGCACCACGAACGTCGGCGCGTCGATCGAATCGCGGACGCGGCCCGCGTAGCCGAAGTCGCGCTCGATGCGCATCGAGCCCAGCAAGATTTGGCCGATCCGGATTGACTGCCGGCCCTGCACGCTCAGTGAGTAGCGTAACCAGCGCCGACCGCTTCGACCGCCGGTCGCACCTACCGTCGCTCCCCCTTGATCGAATGCGACCGCCGCGACCGCCGCCGTTGTCTCTTGACCGCCTCGACCGCCCGCAGCTCGAGCCGTAAACCCGATGCTCTCATTCAGTGCATCCGCCCACAGGTGCACGACGCGGCCGGTCTTCCCCTCGATATAGATCTCGACGGAGTTACCGCGCGCGTCGCGATGCAGGCGGGCCGTGTAGCCCTCGTAGGCGGCGGGATCATCGAGACCGGGCGTCGGAAATTGCAAGACGGGCGGGGCTTCCCGCGTCGGTGCAGTTTGAAGCGCGACCAGCATGGCCAGCAGCATGGCCGTAGATACTCCGCCCACTGGCCGCCCTTGACAAGGGCTGCATCCGGCGGCAATTCGAATGCAATAACCCTGTTACCGTTGATAGCTGACTAGCCTGCGGAGGTAAGATCGATGCGTAGTCGACATGTAGGTTCCATTCTCGCGTTCTTCGCAGTTCTCGCTATTCCTCTCGCCGCCCAAAACGGCTCCATTCGCGGACAAGTTGTCGACGGCGTCACCCAGCAAGGTCTCGGCGGAGCCACCGTGCAGCTCGTGTTCCGGGCAGCCGGTCTAAGCGTTCAGCCGGGGCGGCAAACCCTGACGGACGCCGAGGGCCGGTTCACGATGAGCGACATCGCGCCCGGAACCGTGACGGTGAAGGCGACGCGGATCGGCTATGGTCCGCAGCAACAAGAAGTCAACGTCACGGCCGGAGGCGCAGCGGACGCGCGTCTCGTGCTCGCGCCGCAGGCATCGATTCTCGAACCCGTGGTAGTCACGGGATATGGCTCGCAGCGCCGCGAAGCGATCACGGGTTCGGTGTCGACCGTTGAAGCGAGCGTGGCGAACGTCGGCGTCAAGACCAACGCCGATCAGCTGCTCCAGGGGCGGGCGGCGGGCGTCAGCATCATTCAGAACAATGGAGAGCCGGGCGCCGGCGCGCAGGTGCTCATCCGCGGCGGCAGCTCGCTGAGCGCGACCAACGACCCGCTCTACGTCATCGACGGCGTGCCGATCAACAACGTGGCGACCGAGCCGCGGGACGCGGGAGCCGTCGGTGACCCGGCGCTGCCGCGCAACCCGTTGAACCTGATCAACCCCGGCGACATCGCGACCATCACGGTGCTGAAGGACGCGTCGGCAACGGCGATCTACGGCAGCCGCGCGTCGAACGGCGTCATCCTGATCGAGACCAAGAAGGGCAACGCCTCGAGCGGACCGACCTTCGAGTATGACGGCTACGTGTCGACGTCCAGCCCCGCGCGGCGCCTCGACGTTTTGAACGGCGCCGAATATCGCGCTTTCGTGAACAGCCAAGTCACCGTGTGGCAGGCGGATTCGACGGGCTTCTGTGGCAGACATGCGGTGATCGTCGGGTGTGGGGGGACCGACACGACCGTGCACTATACGGATTCAGCGGCTGTCTTCTCCGGCCTCTCGACACCGCATCTGGCCTCCCTCGGCACGGCGAACACAGATTGGGCAGCCGCCATCACCCGTACCGCCGTGACCCATAATCACAACCTCGCGTTCTCGGGAGGGACGGAGGCGACGCGCTATCGGGCGTCACTCAATTACGCGAATCAACAGGGCGTTACGCTCGCGAGCGGCCTCCAGCGGATTCAAGGGCGTCTCAGCGCCACCCACTCCGATCTGAACAATCGCCTAAGGATGGACGTCGACGTCACGACCTCGCGCGTCAATAACACCTACCTGACATACGAGAACAACGGTGGGTTCACGGGCGGAGTATTCGAGAACGTCGCAACCTTCAATCCGACGCAGCCCATCATGGTGACGGATTCGACGGGGACCCGCTTCTACGAAGTGGGCGGAACGCAGGTACGCAATCCGGTGGCGATGGCCAAACAGATCGCGAACATCGGCCAGACGACCCGCACCCTGGCCAACGCGAACGCGGCGTTCGATCTCGTACCAGGGTTGACGGCGAAAGTGACGGTGGGACTGGACCACTCCGGCGGCCAGCGGCAGGAGTATTACCCCCTCGCGAATCCTGTCGGTGTGGCGGCTGGGGGGGGGTTGGCCCGGCAGTCCGAGCTCGTAAACGAGACGCAGACGCTGCAGACCGTTCTCAATTACCAGCGGCCGTTTGCCGGGAGCTCCACCCTCGATTGGGTGGGCGGGTACGAATACAGCAAGTTCAAGACCAATTCCGTGACCGCGCAGGGCGTCGGGTTTTTCACCGATGCGTTCAGCTTCAATAACCTGAATGCCGCCAAGACGAGAACGACCTTCTCCGATGCAACCGACGCACGACTGGTGTCCTTCTTCACCCGGGCCAACGTGGGTTTCCAGGACCGCTTTTACGTGACGGGCGTGCTGCGCTACGACGGATCCTCCCGGTTTGCCGAAGGACACAAGTGGGCGGCGTTCCCCGGCCTCTCAGCCTCCTGGCACCTCTCGCACGAGTCTTTCCTGCAGAGCGGGCCGTTCTCCGATCTCAAGTTGCGAGTCGGCTGGGGGCTGCAGGGCAATCCCAGCGTGGACCCTTACACGTCGTTGATCACGCTGGCGGGCAACACCGGTGCCACCTACCCCTGGGGCGACCAGGCGCACCTCGGTGTGATACCGACGAGCAATGGCAATCCGGACCTCAAGTGGGAGCAGACTTCCCAGGTCGATGCGGCGGTCGACTTTGGTATCCTGAACAGTCGTATCTCGGGGACCGTCGAGTACTACCACAAGAACACGAAGGACCTGCTGCTCACGATCGATGTGCCGCAGCCGGCCTTGAACTCGACGCAGCTGAAGAACGTGGGTCGATTGAGCGGTCACGGCCTCGAGATCTCGCTCGATGCGCTCGCGATCTCGCGACCCAACCTCACGTGGCGAGCGGGACTCGTATTCGCCGCCGAGCGGACCAAGGTCGTGGATCTGGGCGGCCAGAGCTTCATCTCCACGGGATTCGTCAGTGGACAGGGGCAGTCCAATCAGGTCTCCCAACGCCTCATCCCGGGTAAGCCGGTCGGTACATTCTATGGACCAGTCTTTGTCGGCGTGGATTCGGTCGGCAAGCAGGTATTTGAATGCTCGGCGGCCACTCCTGGCTGCGTCAGCGGAAGGACGACGCTGGGGTTCGGACCCTCCCAGGACGATTACAGCATCATCGGCAACGCCAGTCCCGATTTTACGCTCGGCGTCCATAGCGAGATCAACTGGAACCGGTTCGACGTGAGCTTCCTGGTCCGCGCGGCGGTGGGACAGGACGTGTTCAACAACACCGCGCTCGTCTATTCCAGCAAGAGCAACGCCACCGGGGGCGGCAATTTCCTGCGACCCGCGCTGACCGACCCGACCGGCATTCGCGAGCCGGCTATCTACTCCTCTCGCTGGGTCGAAAATGCTTCGTTCGTACGCCTGCAGAACATTACGGTCGGGTATGATCTCAACCTGCCGCTGCTGACGCGCTCGGCGCGGAGTGCCCGTCTGTACGTTTCGGCTGATAACCTGATCCTGCTCACCGGGTATTCGGGCCTCGACCCCGAGGTCTTTACATCGAACGGCCTGGCGACACGTGGTCTCGATTACCTCACCTATCCGCGGCCCCGCACCATCACCGGCGGCCTGCGTCTTCTGTTCTAAGGAGACCGGTCCTATGAAGAGACATTCCGTAACCATGTCGTTCGGCGCCGCCGGGCTGGCCATGCTGCTGCTCCTGCCGGTGCAAGGCTGCACAGACCTTACTGAGACGCCTCCGAGCCTCATCACGTCCTCGAACTTCTTCCACAACGAGGCGGAGGTGCTGGCTGGTTTGGCGGGCGTGTACGCGCAACTGCGCAGCACGGCGCCGGAAGGAGGCATCTACGACGCGAACGAGGTCTCGACCGACGAGATCGTGGTGCCGATTCGCGGCAAGGACTGGAACGACAACGGCCAGTGGATCGATCTGCACAACCAGACTTGGACGCCGACCAGCGCCGCCGCACTCAACTTTTTTAACGGTGCCTGGAATTCCGCGTATACCGGCGTCGCGCGCGCCAACTTGTTCCTCGCGGCAGTTGAGAACTCGACCGTCCCGATCCCGAACAAAGCGGCGATTATCGGCGAGGTGAGGACACTACGCGCATTCTACTACTACATCCTCATGGATCAGTTCGGTGGCGTTCCGATCGTCACCACCACCGAGGTTGCACTTCGCCCCCGCAACACGCGCCGCGAGGTCTTCGACTTTATCGAGAGCGAGCTGATCGCGGCACGGGACTCCGGCTTGCCGGCCACGCGACTGGACGTCGATAACGGCCGCATCACCAAGGGTGCCGCGGACGCGATCCTCGCGAGTCTGTACGTGAACGCCGGCGTGTTCACCAAGGACGCCGCGGGCGGGACCGGCATCAACGCCACGGGCTACAACTCGTGCGCGGGCGTGACGGTGACCGGAGGCGATGCATGCGCAGCCGCCATTGCCGCTGCCACTCGCCTTCTGAATTCTCCCGAATACGAGCTGGCCGACACGTTCGCCCTGAACTTCCGGTTCGACAATTACAAGTCGAAGGAGAACATCTTCGTCGTCAAGTTCATAAACGAAGACCAGCTGGGAATGGGCATCGCCATGGCAGCGCTGCACTATTGCCAGTATAGCGCGAACCCCTGGAACGGCTTCGCGACGCTGGCGCAGACGTACAACGCCTTCAACCCGGCGGACAAGCGCCGCCAGGCGATTCTGATCGGACCGCAGAGGGACGTGTTGACGGGTCAGCTGGTGACCTTCCGGGTGAACAACGCTTGTCCCGCGTATACGCCCGCGAACGCCTTGGTCTTCACCGACAGTATCCGCGACATTCGCGACGCGACCGAGAGCGAAGGCCCGCGCATCTACAAGTGGCCTGCCGATCCGGGCCACGTGAATCAAAACAGTGGCAATGACTACGCCTGGTTCCGGTTGGGCGAGATGTACCTGATCAAGGCCGAAGCGGAGCACGCGACGGGGCAGGATGGCCCGGCGCTGATCGACCTCAACCTGCTCCGGGCCCGTAACGACCCCGTCGCGCCTGCGCTGACGGCCGTCACTGATTCCGTGATCCTCAGCGAGCGGCTGTTCGAGCTGTTCGGCGAGGGCAAGCGGAGGCAGGACCTGATCCGGTTCGGGAAGTACACCGCCCGGACGGACGCGGCCTCGGGGCTTATCAACGGCAAGGTGGCCAGTGCGGATCACTACGTGCTGTTCCCGATTCCGCAGACGCAGATCGACGCCAACCCCAATCTGACCCAGAATCCCGGGTACTAATTGTCGTGGCGTAATCGTGCGGTAGGGGCGCAGCATGCTGCGCCCCTACTTTTTTTGCTCGCCCTCGCTCTGGGTTGCTCCGAGCCACCAGAGCGGGCATCCGCTCCCCCTCCGATGGGCGAAACGCTGTTCACCCTCCTCCCGTCGAGCTTCACCGGCGTTCACTTCGAGAACCGTCTCACCGACACCCGCGACCTGAACGTCTTCACCTACCGCAACTACTACAACGGGGGCGGCGTCGCCATCGGCGATCTCACCGGCGACGGGCTCCCCGAGCTGGTACTCACCTCCAACCAGGACGGTCCGAAGCTCTACCTCAACCTCGGCCATTTTCGATTCCGGGACGTGACGCAGGAGGCCGGGGTCGCCGAACATGATCGCTGGACGACCGGCGTCACGCTGGCCGACGTGAACGGCGACGGGAAACTCGACATCTATGTCTGCCATGCCGGTCTGAAGCCCGGCGCCCCGCGGGCGAACACCCTCTACATCAATCAGGGCATGACCGACGGCATTCCCCGCTTCAAGGAGATGGCCGCGCAGTACGGACTCGCCGACACCGGCTACTCGACGCAGGCCGCGTTCTTCGACTACGACGGCGATGGGGACCTGGACATGTTTCTGATCCGCAACTCGCCGCGTCCGGTCTCGACCATAGCGGTCAAGAACCAGCGCAACCAGCGCGACCCGTTAGGCGGCCACGAGCTCTACCGGAACGACGGCGGCCATTTCGTCGACGTTAGCGAGCAGGCGGGCATTTACGGGCCAACGATCGGGTTTGGGCTCGGGATCGCCGTCGGAGATGTGAATCGGGACGGCCGGCCCGACGTCTACGTGGCGAACGATTTTTTCGAGCGCGACTACCTCTATCTCAACAACGGGAACGGGACGTTTCGAGAAGTCCTCGAAGCCGCGCTGCCGGTGTCGAGCTACTTCTCGATGGGCGTGGACATCGCCGACCTCGACAACGACGGCTGGCCCGACATTTACACGAGCGACATGCTGCCCGAGGACGACGACCGTCTCAAGACGACGCAATCGTTCGAGCCGTGGACGCTGTACGAGGCCAAAGCGCGCGAGGGATTCGATCACCAACTCATGCGAAACATGCTGCAGCGCAACAACGGCGACGGTACGTTCAGCGACGTCGCCTGGCAAGCCGGCGTCGCGCGCACCGATTGGAGCTGGGCCGCGTTGCTCAACGACTTCGACCTCGACGGCAACAAGGACATCTTCGTGGCCAACGGACTGGCCAAGGACGTCACGTCGCAGGACTATATGGCGTTTCTGTCGAACGATCAAACACTGCTGGCGGCGACGCACGGCGGGAACGAGCGGGTCGATTTCAAGAACCTGATCGACGCGATGAGCTCGACCAAGCTCCCCGACTACGCGTTCCGGAACAATGGCGACCTCACGTTCACGCAGGTGAGCTCGGCCTGGGGCCTCGACCGGCCTAGTTTCTCGAACGGCGCCGCGTACGGCGACCTGGATGGGGACGGCGCGCCCGATCTCGTGGTGAACAACGTCAACGACGAAGCGTTCGTCTATCGCAACAACGCCCGCACGCTGCTCCCCGCCAATCGCTACCTGCAGGTCCGCCTCGAGGCTGACAGCGCGAATCCGTTCGCCGTGGGCGCCCGGGTCACGCTGCAGACACGCGACCGCCAGTTCATGCAGGAACTCGCGCCCACGCGGGGATTCCAGTCGAGCGTCGACTATACCCTGACCTTCGGTGTCGGCCGCATCGATACGGTGGAATCTCTAACTGTGGATTGGCCCGACGGTCGCACGAGTGGCATGTCGCACGTCGGCACGAATCAACGAGTGACGATTCGGGAGTCAGAAGGTCACTTCCAACCGCCCAACCGCCCATCCGCCCATCCGCCGTTGCTCCGAGACGTCACGTCGACCGTCGGCCTCGAGTTCACCCACCACGAGAACGACTTCGTTGATTTTGACCGTGAACCCTTGATCCCCAAGATGGTCTCGAGGGAGGGTCCCTTCGTCGCGGTCGGCGACGTCAACGGCGACGGGCTCGACGACTTCTTCATCGGCGGGGCCAAGGGGCAACCGAGCGCGCTCTATGTGCAGCGCCCCAACGGCACGTTCGTCGCGACCAATCAGCGGCCGTTCGCGGCGGACTCGATCTCCGAGGACCTCGGCGCGGCGTTTTTGGACGCGAACGGCGACAGCAAGCCCGACCTGTACGTCGTGACGGGCGGCGACGAATTCTCCGCGCTCGCGCCCGCCCTCGAGGACCGCCTATACCTCGGCGACGGTCACGGCAACCTCCGCAAGACGGCGGGCCAGCTCCCGCCCCTGTTCACCAGCGGTTCGCGCGTGGCGGTCTCCAAGGAATATGTCTTTATCGGCGGCCGCGTCGTTCCGGGCCGCTACGGCATCGATCCGCCCAGCACGCTGCTCAAGAACGACGGCCGCGGGAAGTTCACCGACGTGACGGCGCAGGTCGCGCCCGAGCTCGCGCACATCGGGATGGTAACCGACGCGGTGTGGGTCGACGTCGATCACGACGGCCGCCTGGACCTGGTGGTGGTCGGCGAATGGATGCCGATCACGGTATTCCACAACACCGGCACGAGGCTCGAGCGTACGACGATCCGCGGGCTCGAGCATACGTCCGGATGGTGGAATCGCCTCATCACCGCCGACTTCAACGGCGACGGCCGGCCCGACTTCGTGGCGGGCAATCTCGGCCTCAATACGCGTGTACACGCCTCACCCACGCAGCCCTTACGCATGTATGTGAAGGACTTCGACGGCAATGGGTTCCCCGAACAGATCGTGACGCTGTACGAGAACGGCACATCGCTCCCGCTCGCGTTGCGCGACGAGCTGACGAACGCCCTGCCCTCTCTCAAACCGCGCTATCCCAAGTACTCCGACTACGCCGGCCAGACGGTCGAGCAGATTCTCGGCAACGGGTTGAACGGCGCGCTGGTGAAGCAGGCTGAAACGCTTGCGACCACGGTCGCCCTCAGTAATCGCGACGGCTCATACACGCTGGTCCCCCTGGCCCGCGAGGCGCAGATTGCTCCCGTGTACGGCATCCTTGCGGGCGACTTCGATCACGATGGAAAACTGGATCTCCTGCTGGCGGGAAACTTCAGCGGCGTGCAGCCGGAGATCGGCAGCATGATGGCGAGCTACGGGCTGATGCTCCGGGGCAATGGCCGCGGCGGGTTTACGCCGCTGCACGCGGACCAAAGTGGGTTTGTTGCTCCCGGAGAGGCACGCGACATCCAGCGGCTGCACACGGTTCGCGGCGACCTCTACATCGTCGCGCGCAATAACGACAAGCCGCTGTTCTTTCGACCGCTGCGCTAGTTTTGCTTGGTCCGAATGACGATCACGCCATTGGCGCCGCGGACGCCATAGATCGCGGTCGCCGCAGCCTCGCGCAGCACCTGGACGGTCTCGATGTCGTGGATGTCGACGGCCGCCAGATTTCCGCTCACTGCCGGACCGAGCGGAACGCCGTTCACGACGAACAGGGCTTCGTCATCGCCGAGGATTGTGGTCTTGCCGCGAATGATGAGTTTCGAATGACCGTCCGCGGCTCGCTCAATCGAGAGACCCGGTACGCGCGCGAGCAGCAGCTGCTCGAGTGATTGCCCCGGCGACCTTCGGATGTCGTCGGCCGTGAGCACCGTGTCTGGCGGTCTGGAAACGGCGGTCGGGGATGCCGCCTTGCGATGTGCGCATGCGGTGAGGACGAGCAGCAACGGCAGGAACGTGTGCGTCAGCTTCGGCATCGAACACCCCTTGAGGGAGCCAGCAACTCGGCCAATATATCCCTCGGCTGGGGTGCCTGCATCACACAATCGGCTTTGGAGAGACACTCATGAGGATCTACGGCGCTACGCTCTTTGCGATAATCCTCCCCTTCACCGCGGCAACGGGCCAGCTTCGCGTCGCCTCACCCGACGGCCGCAACGTCGTGATGATCGACACGCACGAAGGCAAGCTCTACTACATGGTGCAGCGCGATGGGCGACCGCTGCTGACGCCCTCGATGCTGGGATTCGAGTTCCGCGGCGCACCGCCGTTGCGCGACGGACTGCGCATCGTGGACTCGAGCCGCAATACCTTTGACACGACGTGGACGCAGCCGTGGGGCGAGGTGTCGCGCATCCGTGATCACCACAACGAGCTGAGAGTGTCGGTCGCCGAGACCGGACCGCCGGACCGGAAGTTCACGCTGGCGATCCGCGCCTTCAACGACGGCGTCGCCTTCCGCTATGAGCTCCCGGCACAGGCGAACCTCGGCGATTTCGCGATCACCGATGAGCTGACCGAATTCGCGATGGCCGATAACGCGCGCGCCTGGTGGATCGCGTCCAACCGGCCGCGGCTCGACCGCTCGGAGCAGCTGTGGTCCGAAGGACCCGTGAGCACACTGGATAGCGTACAGACGCCGCTCACAATGGAAACCAGAACCGGCAAGACGTTTGTCGTGATCCACGAAGCGAACCTCGTGGACTACGCGAGGATGAACATCCGCGGCCCGCGCATGGACAACCGTACGTTGCATGCCGATCTCGCACCCTATGCCGATGGGGTGAAGGTGCGCGGTCATACCCCGTTCGTGACGCCGTGGCGCACCATCCAGATCGCCGACAAGGTGACCGAGCTGTCGCCGTCGGTCATCGGCCTGAATCTCAATCCGCCGAGCGTCATCCCCAACACCGACTGGATCAAGCCGATGAAGTACGTCGGCATCTGGTGGGGCATGCACATCAACACGATGACGTGGAGCTCGGGACCAAAGCACGGCGCCACGACCGCGAATACCAGGCGCTACATCGATTTCGCGGCGGCGAACGGCTTTGGCGGCGTGCTGGTGGAGGGCTGGAACATCGGCTGGGACGGCGACTGGATCCAGAACCGCAACGCCTTCTCGTTCACGAGAGCCTATCCCGACTACGATCTCGTCGCGCTCGCCCGCTACGCGCAATCGAAAGGCGTGAAGCTGATCGTCCACAACGAGACGTCGGGCGGAATCGAGAACTACGAGCGGCAGATGGACAGCGCCTTCGCGCTCTACCAGTCGCTGGGCCTCGACGCCATCAAGTCGGGATACGTGACCGACACGATCACGGGCGGGCACTCGCACTGGGGCCAGCGCATGGTACAGCACTACCGCCTTGTGATCGAGAAGGCGGCGCAGCACCACATCATGCTGGACGCGCACGAGCCGATCCACGACACCGGCGAACGCCGCACCTATCCGAACATGATGAGCCGCGAAGGCGCGCGGGGGCAGGAGTACAACGCGTGGGGCGGCGAAGGCGGCAACCCGCCGGAGCACGAGACGATCTTGTTCTTCACGCGGCTGCTCGATGGGCCGATGGATTTCACGCCCGGCATTTTCGATATCCTCCGGACCAAGACCGGACCGGCGCGCACGAATGAAGACGCGCGTGTCCGCACCACACTCGCGAAACAGCTCGCACTGTATGTCGTGATCTACTCGCCGCTGCAGATGGCGGCCGACCTGCCCGAGAACTACGTCAACCAGCCGGCACTGCAGTTCATCAAGGATGTCGCCGTCGACTGGGACACCTCACGTGTGATCGACGGCAAGATCGGTGACTACGTCATCGTCGCGCGCAAGCAGAAGAGCAGCCCGCAATGGTTCATCGGCGCGATCACGGACGAGGAAGCGCGCACGTTCAACGTCCCGCTCACGTTCCTCGATCGCGGCGAGAGGTACTCCGCCGACATCTATGCCGACGGGCCCGGCGCCAACTGGCTCACCAATCCGCTGCCGGTCGCGATCTCACACCGCATGGTCACCCGAAACTCCGTGCTGCACATCGCGCTGGCTCCCGGCGGTGGCCAGGCGATCCGCATCCAGCCGGTACAGGTAGAGTCGCGGAGCCGGAGAGCGCCATGAAGCAGATCGCAGAGGTCGTCAATCTCATTCCGGACAGCGCGCAGCACCTCTGGTCTGGTGACCTCGTTGCGGCGCGCCAGGCCTTGCTCGCCGCCGATCCCGCCGGCGTACTGGCGATCGACGGCTCGTTTGCCCTCGTCGCCCAGGAGGGCGAACGCGTCGTGCTGGCGCGGAGCCTCGAGCGGCCGCTGCGCTATTTCCTCGCAAAGGCCGCCGACGGCCCCGTCCTGATCGTGGCCGAGCGGATCGACGAGATCGCGGAGGAGCTCGGACGCCTGGGCTGGGCCGGTCAGTTCCACCCGTCGTACACGCGGATGGCGCCGGCCCATCACGTGACGACGCTGCGCCTGATCGGCTGTCCCGACCCCAACCCCGTCTATCGCCGTTTCTTCGATCCGCCGCGCGGCACGCTGCCGCCGGATCTCGATCGTCTAGGGCGTCACTACATCGAAGCGTTGTACTCCGAGCTACGGGGCTGGCTCACGGCACAGGATCCGGCCGCGCCCATCGGCGTGCCGTTCTCTGGGGGCATCGACAGCGGGTCCGTACTGCTCTGCTTGAACAGGCTGCTGCTCGACCAGGGCATGCCGCCCACGCGCCTCAAGGCGTTCACGCTCTCGCTCGATGGCGACGGCGACGACGCGCGCCAGGCACGCGAGTTTCTCCGTCGCACAGATCTCGAGATGCTCGGCGAGACGGTCGATGTGCCGTCCACTGCGCTCGATCCGTTTCGCGCTGTGGCCGTCATCGAGGACTACAAACCGCTCGACGTCGAGTGCGCCGCCGTCAATCTGGCGCTGCTCGGAGCAATCCGGACGCGCTACCCCGAGTGGCGTCTCCTCGTCGACGGCGACGGTGGCGACGAGAATCTCAAGGATTATCCGATCGAGGCGAACAGCGAGCTGACTATCAGAAGCGTCGTCAATAACCGCATGCTGTATCAGGAAGGCTGGGGCGTCGACTCGCTCAAGCACTCGCTCACGTACTCGGGCGGTTACAGCCGCGGCTGCGTGCGCGGCTATGCCTGTGCCAGCCGCTACGGTTTCGTCTCGTTCAGCCCGTACACGAGGGCCTCAGTGATCGCGATTGCCGAGGCGATACCGTTCGCCGAGCTGACGCGCGGGTCACATGAGCGTCTCTACGCGTTGAAGGGCGAAATCGTGAGCCGGGGCGTGCGCGCGGTCCTTGGATGCGAGATGCCTGTCTATCCCAAGCGGCGCTTCCAGCATGGGTCGGCGACGCCCGAAACAGCCGCCCGTCTGTTCACCGAGGACGAGGCGCGTTATCGCCGCCATTTCCACGCCCTCCACGCCTGATGCGCGGATTCGGGGGCTGCGGCCGCCGAAACCCGTCGTCGATCCCTGGAAGGCGCACGGCATCACCCTGGAGGAAGAACGCGCTCGGAGTGGTCGACTAGAGCGCGCGCTGACGGTGTTCCTGGCCGGCGCCGAATGCCCCTACACCTGCTCGTTCTGCGATCTGTGGCGTTGGACACTCGACGGTCCGACGCCGCCTGGGGCTTTGCCGGCTCAGCTGGCACGGGCGCTGCAAGAACTCACTCCACCTGCACCTGACCGGCTGAAGCTGTACAATGCGAGCAATTTCTTCGATCGCCGCGCCGTGCCGGCGGAAGATCTGCCGCGGATCGCCGAGCTCGCCGCGCCGTTCGCCGCGGTGACCGTCGAATCGCATGCGAACACGATCGGCCCGTTGACGCTCGAATTCGCGGCCCTGCTGTCCGGAACGCTCGAGGTCGCGGTCGGGCTCGAAACCGTTCACCCCGTCGCCGCGGCCCACCTCAACAAGAAGCTCGAGCTCGATCGGTTCGACCGCGCCGCCGCCTTTCTGGCCGAGCACGACATCGACCTGCGCGTATTCGTGTTGTTGGGCGCGCCGTACGTGCCCGCCGAGGAATCGATCGAGTGGACGCTCCGCACGGTCGAGTATGCCGCGGGACTCGGCGCCGGCCGGATCGCGGTGATCCCGGTGCGCGGCGGCAATGGCGAGCTCGAGCGACTCCAGCACCTTGGCGCATTCGTCCCACCCACGCTGGCACAATTGGAGTACGCACTCGAGCAATGCCGAGGGATCAGATCGGCTGTGGTGTCCGCAGACCTGTGGGATATCGAACGACTGCCCGGCTGTGAGATCTGTCGACCGCAGCGGGTGGCGCGCATCCAGACAATGAATCTCAGCCCCAGCCCCAGTCCCGAGCCCCTACCCCCCATCCCCTGTTCCGCGTGCGCGTAGCGGTCGTAGGCAGCGGATTCGCCGGCTCACTGCTCGCGCGCGTCCTCGCCGTGCAAGGCCACGACGTCGTCCTGCTGGAGCGTGGCACCCACCCGCGTTTCGCGATCGGCGAATCGAGCACGCCACTCGCAAATCTCACCTTGGAGCGCCTGGCGCGGCGCTACGGGGGGGGGCTGGATGACTGCTACAATCTCGCGGCACATGGCCGTTGGATCGCTCGCTTCCCCGAGCTGCGTCGCGGGTTGAAGCGCGGGTTCACGTTCTATCGCCACCACGCCGGGCGCCCCTTCGTCTCTGATGGATCGCGCACCGAGCGGCTACTCGTCGCCGCGAGCCCGAACGACCACATCGCCGACAACCACTGGCTACGCGCCGACGTGGACCACCACTTCGTGCGCGCCGCCGTGTCGGCTGGTGTCGAATACCGCGACTGCACCGTGGTAACGGCCGACATGCTGCAGGCCCTGCGGGCCGATTTCGTTGTCGACGCTTCTGGACCGGGCGGCTTCATGGCGCGGCATCTCGGGATCCCGTCGGCACTGCGCCGCATGCACACGAACTCTGGTCTCTTGTTCAGCCACTTCGATGGCGTGCGCCTGTTTTCCGACGTCGTGCCCGGACTGCCGCCGGGTCCCTACCCCGACGATTGGGCGGCCGTGCACCACATTATAGAAGAAGGGTGGATGTACTCCCTGCGGTTTGACCACGGTGTCACGAGCGCAGGGTTCCTATTGAAAGACAGGGTACCAGGAGCACCCGAGCAGATGTGGCAGCACCTGCTCCGCCGCTACCCAACTATCGGCGCGCTGTTCGGCGATGCGAAGCCGCTCATGCCCGTCACGTACAAGCCCCGGATTCAGCACCGCCTGACACGCGCCGCGGGTAGAGGCTGGGCCATGCTGCCGCATGCCTACGCCTTTGTCGACCCACTCTTCTCGACCGGAATCGCCTGGAGCCTGCGCGCGATCGAGCGACTGGGTCTTCTCTTCGAGAAGGACGGGGGGCCGACCGAGCAGGACCTGGCTCGTTATGACGCCGCGTTGAGCCACGAGGCCGATCAGATCGATACGCTGGTCGCGGGAGCATACCACGCAATGGCTCGCTTTGATCTCTTCGCGGCACATGCGATGATCTATTTCGCCGCTGTGTCATTCGCAGAGATCCGGCAACGACTGCTGAAAGACGAAGAACACGCGTGGTCCGGATTCCTCGGTGTGGGCGATCCACGGCTCGGCGGGTTGCCGCGGGCCAGCCTGCGCCGCTTGCGGCACGCTCGCACGCCCGACGATCGCCGCAGGTTCGTCAAATGGGTGCGAAAGGCCATCGCGCCGCGTAACGTCTGCGGCCTCGCGAACCCCGCCGCTCATCACCACTATCCCGTCGATCTCGATCTGCTCGTGACTCGGCACAGCGTGCTGGGCATGAGCCGGGAGTCGCTGATCAACGCTCTTCCCGCACTCCGGGGCGGTGGGGGGCCGGCTTGATGATGCGCGTGTTGTACTCGCGCAGGTAACGCTGCCGCGCGGAATCCGCGGGGTACGCATCGCCGGACGCGTAGGGATATGACTTGATCGCGTGATAGGGGAGCGGGCCGATCGTAGTCCCGTCCGCCGTATTCAAGTCGGAATCCTTGATCCAGCCATCTGAATAGAGAAGAAACGTCCTCGTCCACCCCGGTGGCGGCACGTCGGCTTGAGCGTCGAACTCCACGGTGACCTCGTCGCCCGGCACCATGATGACGTACTCATCGTCGGCACCGTCGAGCAGCGGGCGCACGTCGCCAAAGCGCGTCGCCGCACCGGTGATCGGGCGCCACGGTGACTCGGTCGTCACGTCGTCGTACGCAAACCAGTGGGGACCGTAGCGCCCACCCCGCCGGTACATCCGCGAGAAGCCTCGGAAATGCAGGTCGCCGGACACCGGTGCAAGGGTCGTGACCCGCGCACCCCGACCGCCGCCGTTCAAATCGTCGGCCACGAAGGCTTCGTCCCAGTAGATCTGCAAGTTCGTGCGCAGCCGCAGGTGGTGATCAGGCGTCGGGAACATGCCCGTCAGATCGATCACCACCGTCTTGTCCTTGCCCGAGGGAAAGCCGACGCTGGTACGCGCCGGAACCCAGCGTCCCCGCGCGTCCCGTACCTCGAGCGTCGGGAGATCGGCGCGCAGTTTGTGCTGCTGCGATAAAGCGACGTTGCTGCTGGCATCCGACGGATAAATCCAGCCGCGCAGGAACAGGAACGTTCCGGGACGTCCCGCGTCTGCATCGAGATCGAGTACCAGCTCGTGTGGCTCCATCAGTCCCTGGTAGCGCTGCGGCGTCAGGTTCGAGACATACCGATCGTCGTGCTCGCGCAAGTCCGCGAGCACGTCGTCACCGTGTTCATCGACAGCGGCCAGGGGTGGCCGACGGTGGACGATCTGGAAGAGGCGCAGACCCCCGGGGGCAGGAGGGAATCGCTCGTCGACAAACACCTCAACTGAGTCGGGATGGTCCACCGCGAGAAGGCGCAGTTGATCGAGGTAGGCGGTCTCCCACAGTTCTTCCGTGACTTGCAGGACGTAGCGTCCGTCCCGCGGCTGGAGAGCTTCACTCGGGATGCGGATGTACTCCTGCGAAGCGCCTGCGGGGGCATACCCCATCCCCTTTCCCCCTTCCCCCTTCCCCATTATCCCCAAAGGCATCCCGAGCGCGCTCTGCCACATCATGTCGGTAATAAACTCAAAGTTCCTTCCATTCCAGGTGTAGAGAAACGCGCACGAGCCTTTGAGCTGCTGCAGCTCCAGGACGTCTTGATCGGTTCCGGGGAAGTAGATCGTCTGTGGCACACCGTTGGGCCACTGCACCCGCAGCACGTCCGCTTTGAAGTGGGTTCCGAGCCCAAAATGCGTGACCGGCTCCGTCACGACGCGCGTCTCGTAGAGCTCTCCGGCGCGCATTTCGACCTTTGCGCCAATGCCGAACGAGTTATTCTTGCCGCTCCCGAGCCCCACCGCGATCAGCTGCACCCGCATGGCGAGATGCGCGTTCCCACCGTCGTTGCGGAGCACGTGGACGCCCTTCCGGTCGCCGAGGATGATGTCCTGATCGCCGTCGCCGTCGATATCCGCGACGAGCAGCGGCCCAATCGAGTCGTGCTGGAGGGCCGGCGGCAGCAGCTGGCTGCGGTCGGCGAAGCGCCCGGTCCCATCGTTGTGGAACAGCGAGGCGCCGAGCGGCCCCGTTACGATCAGATCGAGCCAGCCGTCGTTGTCGTAGTCCAAGAAAGCCGCGTTACCCGCCTCGGCGGTTGGTAAGCGCGCCGCGTGCGTAAACCTGCCGGTACCGCTGTTGTGCCAGAGACCCCCCCCGGTGCCGGCGAGGAAGATGTCGATCGCGCCATCGTTGTCGTAGTCGCCCATCGCGACGGGGCCCGTGCCGCGGATCGTGTCGGCGGTGCGCGTGAAGCCGCGCACGCCATCATTATGGAAGAGGCCATCCGAGCCGGTCGCGCCCGTCACAAAGACGTCGGTGCGGCCGTCGTCGTCGACATCGGCGAACGCGGCATCGGTCCCACCCTGGACAATCCCTTCCGCGTTCGGGAATAGCGTGAACGTGCCGTCGAGGTTGTTGCGATAGGTGGCGAGCGACCCTCCGCCAACGAGGAGCAGGTCGAGATCGCCGTCGTGATCGAGATCGACAAAGATGGGCCGCCGTGCGCCGTCGACATCGCGCAGGCGGGCAGCATCCGTCACATCGTCGAACCGCTTGCCTTCGCGATTATGCAGCAGGTAGCCGCGCCCATCGGTGCCGATCGCAAAGAGGTCGAGCCAGCCATCATTGTCGTAGTCGACGAAGCTCGCGACGACCGCGCCGGCGGGAAGCGGGAGCGGCGTCTTTGCGCTGACGTCTGCTACGAAACCGCCGTGGACGGCGTAGAGCCGCGGCTCTGGCGCGGCGACGAGGAGATTGTTCTCGCCATCCCCGTCGTAATCGCCCCACGCCAGCGCGGTTACCGCCGCGCCCAAGTCCGGCAAGCCGCTCTCGCCGGTGACATCCGTGAAGTGCATCGGCCCGGAGGCTGAAGCGGAGGTGATGCCCCGCATCGTGATGAGCGACTGCGGGCTGAACGTCAGCACCGGCCGGCCCGCGAGCGGCCCTTCGATCCCGTCCACCTCCGCGAGCGCCGCCTGGTATGGCGCCGTGACCTCCATCAGCCGGAGGAATCGATCGAGCGCGGTGCGGGCGTCTGTCAGGCGCCCCCGCCCCGCGCGGAGCGCTTGCAACGCCATCTCGAGATACGGTCGGATCTCGCGGGGCGGCTGGGGACGCAGCCGGCGCGCCTCCTCGAGGTAGCGAATGGTGCTGTCAGCCTGGCCGAACTTCAGCAGCGCATCGGCGAGCTTGAGCCGCACGGCGAGACTCGCCGGAATACGCGCGAGCACCTGGCGCAACCGGTCCGCGTACGCGCTGTCGCCATTCTGGCGGTCGAGCTCGGCGAGCGCGTAGAGCACTCTGGCGTCGGGCTGTACCCCAGCGAGGACCCGGCGTGCTTCAGCCGGCCGGCCCGTCAGCGAGTAGAGCTCGACGGCAATCAACGCGATGTCGGGATTCTTGGGATCGAGCCGGCGCGCCCGCTCCAGCTCCGACTCCGCGTCGGCGTAGCGCCCCGCGCGCAGGTAGGTGAGGCCGAGGTTGGCGTACCCGAGCGGGTCGCGCGGCGCGAGCGCGATCACGTTGCGAAACTCCTGCTCGGCCTCGGCAAGGCGTCCGCGTTGCAAATGCTCCAAACCGACCGTCCGCGCCGTGATCAGCGCGCCCTGATCGATCGGCTTCTCGCGGCACGCGACGGCGCCGCAGAGCAGCAGGACTGCGAGCGAACCGAAAGTTTTCACGCTATACTGGCGCCCCCGCCCCATGCGAAAACAGCTGCCGTTTCTGCTTGCGACCGCCCTGGCCACGCTGTGCTGTCGTCGCGTGCCGACCGTACCTCCGCTCTTCGAAGCGGTCGGGGGTCCGACTACTGGAATCACATTTGCCAACACGGTTCCGGAAGACTCCGCGGTCAACATCGTCAGTTACCTCTACTACTATAACGGGGGCGGCGTCGCGGCCGGCGACATCGACGGTGATGGACTGGTCGATTTGTATTTCACGTCGAACCTGGGCTCGAACCGCCTGTACCGCAACTTGGGCAATTTTCGGTTCGAGGACATCACCGCGCGGGCGGGCGTCGCCGATTCCGTGGGCTGGAAGAGCGGCGTCACGATGGCCGACGTCAACGGCGACGGACGCCTCGATATCTACGTCTCGGGCGTGAACTATCTCGCCATGAACGGCCGCAACGTCCTGTACATCAACAACGGCGATGGCACGTTCACCGATCGGACGAAAGAGTACGGGCTCGATTTCGCCGGCTACTCCACGCAGGCCGCGTTCTTCGATTACGACGGCGACGGCGACCTCGACATGTACCTGCTGAACAGCTCGACGTTCGCGGCGCGCGCGGCCGCCCAGAGCACAAACCGTAGCGTCCGCGACGCAAACGCCGGCGACCGACTTTATCGCAACGATCGCGGTCATTTTATCGACGTCAGCGCCGCCGCACATATCTACGGCGGCGTGGAGGGATTTGGCCTCGGCGTCGTCGCGAGCGACCTCAATCTCGATGGCTGTCCCGACATCTACGTCGCCAACGATTTCCCGGAAAACGATTTCCTGTATCTCAACAACTGCGACGGGACGTTCACGGAATCGATCGCGCAGGCGACGGGGCACACAAGCCGCTTCTCCATGGGCGCCGACGCGGCGGACTTCAACAACGACGGCCGGCCCGACATCGCCGTCGTCGACATGCTTCCCGACAGCGAGCGCATCCTGAAGAGTGCTCAATCGGCCGAGAGCTACGAGTTGTTCAATCGGTACCGGGCGGCGGGGTATCACTATCAGTATGGGCGCAACACCCTCCAGCTGAATCGCGGGGTGCTGAACGGGAGACTCCGGTTCAGTGAGATCGGCTTTCTCGCGGGGATCGCGGCGACGGACTGGAGCTGGACGCCGCTGTTCGCCGATTTCGACAACGACGGCAAGAAAGACCTGGTCGTCACGACCGGCATCTACCGACGGCCGAACGATCTCGACTACATCGCGTCGCTGGACTCGATCCCCAAGGGTGTCGAGCCGCCGTTCGCACGACTCA
>Ga0193725_1000004_pt1 | contig 97831 bp, 81 predicted proteins | sample H2a2metaG_FD_143058 | JGI IMG/M metagenome (GOLD analysis project Ga0193725, IMG submission 143058) | Soil microbial communities from a riparian zone of the East river system, Colorado, United States - H2a2 | ecosystem: Environmental > Terrestrial > Soil > Riparian zone | place: USA: East River... | reverse complement strand
GCCGGCCAGGAAGCTGCCGGCGGGACCGGACAGCGCCTCCGGCGCGGGACCCGTGTTCACCTGGTTGAGACTCGGCGTGTAGACCCACAGCGTCTTGCCGTCGGACACGATCTCCTGCTTGGTGGGCTCGCTGTACTCCCACCGGAGCTTGCCCCCACGCTTGAGCGACACCACGCCCTGCGCGGGGATGGTCTGGTTCAGGCTCTTGTTGAAGCTCGACTGCGCGAACTCCGCCCGGAGGTCGGTCATCCGGCTGTACGCCGTCTCCAGTCCCTTGATCACCTCGTCCAGCGACTGGGCGTCGGCGCCAGCGGCTGTGACGGCCGTGACGAAAAACCACGCGACGGCCAGGCAAGTGCTCCGTATCGCTGACCTTCCCATGTCGTCACTGTACACGACTCCCGGCGAACCTCGTACGGCAGGTACAGCAGGCCACTGTCTGAAAACGGACACGTTACACTGCGCTTGTGTCTGCGATAGGCTTCCGGCATCATGCGCGTCATCCCGCTTCCCTACCGCTTCCAGTTGGGGCAAACGAAGCTGCTGCCGCTCTGCGATGTGCACGTACTCGGGCCACGGGGGCGGACGCGCGTGCCAGCCGTTTTCGACAGCGGCGCTTTCGAACCGATGTTCCACGTCGGGGTTGCCGACGATGCTGGGATTTCGCTGACACGGTCAGCACATGTCACCGTCCAGTACGGAGGCAGCACGACATCCGGCCGTCGGATCCGCGTCCACATCGAGCTGGAGCACCACCGACTCGACACGGAGATCATCTTCGTCGAACAGCTCGTTCTGCCGTACGGACTCCTTGGCCGGCGAACCATCTTCAGCCAATTCAACGAGGTGGTGTTTCTCGAGAGGGTGTACCCACCGAGGGTAGAGCTTCGCTGGTGAGAGGTTCACGACGATGACGACTTCAAGCGCGCTCAAATTCGGCCAGTTCGTCGACTTGATGATGGCGCGTCTGCTCGAGAAGGAGCGGGAGACGCCGTCCGGCGTCCTCCTCGATCTGAACGAGGTCGCCCGAGAGCTCAAGGTCAGCGTGCCTGATCAATGGATCTTCGATGCCGGGAAGGTCATGGACGGGCGAGGATGGGCGCAGGTGGCGTTCACGTTCGGCGGGGGGGCACATGCCCGTCTGACCGGCGAAGGACGCCTCTACGTCGAGGAGGAGCGCGGCACCGGGATCATTCGCGAGTACCACGAGACGCCCGCCCAGTTCATCTCCGTTTCGGGAACGGGAAATCAAGTGATCGTGGGAAGCACGACTGGTAGGATTTCCCACGCGGTCGGGATCGAGCAGGAACGGGCGCCGGCGTTCCGCCTCGTGGAGCAGCTCAAGAAGACCCTTCAGGGCGATCCGAGCCTGAGCGACTCGGAACGCGAGGATCTGCTGACTGACATCCAGATGGTCGAGCAACAGCTCAAGAAACGGGAGCCGAACCGCGCGGTGCTGGCCGCGCTCCTCGAACCGCTCAGCCGAGTCGCGTCCATTGGCGGCTTCATCGCGGATCTCGTTCGCCTCCTGAATCCGTAGGCAAGCGCTCACTCGCAAGGGTTGCGACTGTTCCGAGCATGAGGGCGAACGGAGCGGAGTCGATTATGATGGCCGCCATGAGCACCTGGCGCATGCGCGGCTCGCGTCGCTGCCCGCCTTCCGGGATGCGCTGAGTGGTCCACTACGTCGCCGCGCGGTTGCTGTGGCTGGTCCCGACCCTGCTCGCGATGGCGCTGGTGACGTTCCTGGTCATGCACGCGACGCCGGGCAGCCCGCTCGACCCGGTGGCCGAGGGCGCCAACCCGCTCTCGCCCGAGGCCCAGAAGAACCTGGCCGCCCACTACGGTCTCGACCGGCCCCTGCCCGAACAGTTCGTGGTCTTCGTCGGCAACCTGCTGCGGGGCGACTTCGGCAACTCCTTCGTCTACAAGACGCGGAGCGTAGCCGAGATCCTCTGGGGGGCGTTTCCGGTGTCGCTGTTCCTGGGCACGATAGCGTTCGCCATGGCCGCCCTCGGCGGTCTCGGCCTCGGCATCCTGGCCGCCGTCCACCAGAACCGTGGCTGGGATTACCTTTCGGTGACCCTCGCGACCTTCGGCGTCGCGGTGCCGAACTTCGTGCTCGCGGTGTTCCTCATCGTGCTCTTCTCGTTCGTGATCCCGCTGTTTCCCACCGGGGGCTGGGACTCGCCCCGCCACTGGGTGCTGCCCGCGGTCACGCTGTCGCTGGCCCCCATGGGCATCGTGGCCCGCTACACCCGCGCGAGCATGCTCGAGGTGATCCGCGCCGACTACACGCTGACCGCCCGCGCCAAGGGGCTCAGCGAGGTCCCGGTGATCTTCAAGCACGCGCTCAAGAACGCCCTCATCCCGGTGGTCACGCTGCTGGGCCCGATGTTCGCGGCCATCGGCACGGGGTCGTTCTTCGTGGAGGCGATCTTCCGGGTGCCGGGGATGGGACGGTTCTTCGTGGAGTCGATGACCGGGCGCGACTATCCGATGATCATGGCCGTCATCCTGGTCTACGGCGCGTTCCTCGCCCTCATGAACCTCATCGTCGACCTCTTGTATGGTGTCCTCGATCCCCGCATCAGATATTGACGTCGCGGTGAGCGCGCGCTCCGGGGCGGTCGATCGTCCCCGCGGGACGAGCCTCACGCGCGACGCGTTTCGTCGGTTGGCACGGAATCGGCTGGCCATGGCGGGGTTGGTGGTCGTCGTCGCGATGTGTTTCGTGGCGGTGTTCGCGGAGGTGCTGGCGCCGTACTCGTATACGAAGACCAATTTCGGGCGGCTCAACGAGCCGCCGTCGGCGCAGTACTGGCTGGGAACGGATCAGCTGGGACGGGATCTGTTCTCGCGGATGATCTACGGGGCGCGGATCTCCATGATCGTGGGATTGGGGGCGCAGCTGATCGTGGTCATGATCGGCGTGCCCATCGGGGCGCTGTCGGGCTTCGTCGGGGGCCGGCTCGATCTCGTGCTCACGCGGGTCATCGACGTGATGTACGCGTTCCCCCGGCTGCTCTTCGTGATCCTGCTCATGTCGATGCTGGGGGCGGGGCTCACCAACATCTTCATCGCCATCGGCTTGACGGGCTGGGTCTTCATCGCCCGCCAGACCCGCGCGCAGATGCTCGCGATCAAGGAGAAGGAATACGTGGATGGCGCCCGCGCGCTCGGGGCCACCGGATGGCGGCTGCTGCGGCGCCACCTGCTGCCCAACGCGCTGACCCCCATCATCGTGTCGGTCACCTTCGGGATTCCCGAAGCCATCTTCACGGAGGCCGCGCTCTCCTTCATCGGCGTCGGCATCAACCCGCCCACGCCGTCGTGGGGCCAGATGGTGGGCGAAGGCCAGCAATACCTGCGCACGTACTGGCACCTCTGCGTGTTCCCGTCCATCGCCATCGCGCTCACCATGCTGTCCTTCACGTTCCTCGGCGACGGCGTCCGCGACGCCTTCGATCCTCGACAATCATGAATGAGGGGCTCGCCTCGGACGGCGGGGCCCCCACCCCGCGACGTCCTGCGGCTCACAAGACAAGGAGGCCCTCGATGACCACCCCCCCGATCACCGATCAGCAGATGGACCTGCTCGCCGCGCGTCTCGGCGCGGTCGGCATCGGCCGCCGCGACTTCCTGCTCGTCGCCGCGGGCCTGGCCGCGATGGGCGTCGAGGGGTTCAACGCGCGGCCCGCCGACGCCACCCCCAAGCTCGCCCCCGGCGAAAAGCTGGCCAAGGAACAGAGCGTCCGCTACGGCGGCGGCGGCTGGTTCCAGAACGACCCGTCGAGCCACGATTTCAACAAGGACCTGTACTGCACCGGCGTCCCCGCCCTCTGGGCCGGCCTCATGAAGTTCAACTCCGATTTCCAGGCCGTCCCCAACATGGCCACGAAGGTCGCCTCCAACAAGGACGGCTCGGTGTGGACGTTCACCATCCGCAAGGACACGGGATGGTCCGACGGCGGGCCGGTCACCGCGCGGGATTTCGAGTGGTCGTGGAAGCGCCAGCTCGATCCCGCCACCGCCGCGCCCTACGCGTCGTTCCTCTACGACATCAAGAACGGCGAGGCCTTCAACAAGAAGCAGATCACCGACGCGAGCCAGGTCGGGGTGAAGGCCAAGGATGACTGGACGCTCGAGGTGACGCTGGAAGGGCCGCGCGGCTACTTCCCGGTGCTCAGCGCGTACCTCGCCGCCCTGCCCGCCCACCGCGCGTCGGTGGAGAAACACGGCGACAAGTGGACGGAGGCCGCCAACATCGTCAGCAACGGGCCGTTCGTGCTGGAGTCCTGGGAGCACAACAAGCAGATGGTGCTCCGCAAGAACAAGCACTTCTACGGCGCCAAGGACGTCACCCTCGACAAGGTGACCATCCCGATCGTCGGCGTCGCGGCGGGGGCGCTGCCCTACGACAACAACGAGCTGGACCTCACGCTGCTCCAGGTCGCCGACCTCAAGCGCCTGCAGAACGATCCGCGGGCGTCGCGCCAGGTCTTCCGCTATCCCTTCCCCGGCACCTGGTACCTGCTGCCGCAGGTGACCAAGGCGCCCTTCGACAACGTCAAGGTCCGGCGCGCGGTCGCCCACGCGGTCGACCGCGAGAACGTGGTGAAGGTGGCCCAGGGGTTCGCGGTGCCCGCCCACAGCATGATCCCCCCCGGCTTTCCGGGCGCGCTGGACGATCCCAAGATCCGCGGCCTTCAGAAGTTCGATCCCAAGCTCGCGATGTCGATGCTCAAGGGCACCCCGTTCGAGGGCGGCAAGAACTGGCCGAAGATCGTGCTGACCATGCGCGAGGAGGCGCTCGGAGCCAAGCCGCTGGCCGAGGCCGTCCAGTCCGTGCTGCTCGAGAACCTGAACATGAAGACCGAGCTGGAGGTGCTGGAGCAGCGCGTGTTCCGCGAGCGCCTGTGGAAGCAGGACCTCCAGTTCGTGTGGATCCGCTGGTTCATGGACTATCCCGACCCCCACAACGAGTACTTCGACACGTTCTACGGCAAGAAGACGACGGGGCGGCGCCAGGCGTGGGTCAACGAGACGTTCGACCGCGAGCTGGAGGCCGGGCGCGACACCCGCGACGCCAAGAAGCGTCTCGAGCACTACGCGAAGGCCGAAGAGGTCATGCAGACCGACGTGGGGTACGTGCCGGTGGCGTGGGTGGTTCGTTACGGCGCCGCCAAGCCCTGGGTGCGCGGCATCCAGAAGAACAAGCAGGGGGAGCCGCTCGTCGACGGCAACATCTACGTCGACATGCTCTCCCACCTCTACGTGATCGAGCGGGGATAGGCCCGGAGGGGGGCTGGCGCTCCCCTCCACGTTCGTCGCTCGCTGGCGTTGTCAGGCCGGGGGAATGGCCTGGGGATAGGTGAAGACTCGGGTTGGATCGACTTCCTTCTTGACCTGACGGAGCTTCGGAAGGTTGGTGAGGTAGTACGACTCGAGATAATTCGTGAGCGAGGGGTCGGGGAAGTCGCGAGCGCTCCTGGTAGAAGCCGGGAGACCCGAGCTCGGACAGGAACTTGATCTGAGCCGGCCAGTATTCCATCGCCTTGATCTGCTCCGAGGCGGGCGCGGCGATCCTCTACGCGCCGTCGAGCAGGCTCCTCACCTGGCCCGGCGTTCCCGTGAATTGACCGAGGAGCTGGACGCTCGGGGGTTGTCCGGCCGTGATCTGCAGCCGGGTGCCGAGGCCGGACGGTCCCCCGGTGAGCGTCCGCATCAGCTCCCCGTACACCTCCCGCGGCTTCTCGGTCCACGAGAGGCTGAACACGGTGAAGGGCGCCGGGACGTCGAACGTTTGTACGGTGAACGAGGTGTTGATCCCGAAGTTGCCGCCCGCCCCGCCGCGACAGGCCCAGAAGAGATCCGACTTCGGATCCACGGTGCGGACCTGGCCGTCCGCGGTCACGAGCTGGGTGCCCACCAGCTGATCGCAGGCGAGACCGTGAGCGCGCATGTTGAAGCCGATCCCGCCGCCGAGAAAGAACCCGCCGACGCCCACGGTCGGGCAGCGGCCGTGCGTGATGGTGACGCCGAGCCGTTGCAGCGTCGGGTAGAGCGTGCTGTTGAGCACGCCGCCGCCGCCGGTGGCGATTTTCCTGGCGGGATCGAACTCCACCCGGTTGAGCAGCCCGAGATCGATCATCAGCCCCGGCGTCGTCGAGTAGCCGGCGTAGTTGTGCCCGCCGCACCGGGCCACGAAGGGCACCCTGTACTCCCGCGCCCACAGAATGCTCTGGGCGACGTCGTTGGGGCTCGCGCACCGGGCGACGCCCGCGGGAAACGCGTTGAAGACGAGGTTGTTCGGCGTGACGATCCGCGTCCAGCTCGCCGCGCCCGGCCTCAGCACTTGACCGGACAGTCGGCGGGCGAGATCGCTCCACGCCGGGGGCGGAATGTCGTGAGCGAGCGCCTGCAGCTCGGGCCTCGGCGCGGGCGCGCAAGCGACCCCGACGCCGGCCACGAGCGCGAGCTGCGCCGACCCGACCAGGAAGCGCCGCCGCGTGATGGTCTGGTGCATGATGGGCTCCTTTCGCGGCCGAGTATAGAACCAACGGGTGACCTCCGCTCCCGGCTTGAAGAGCCTCCTCGATTCGCGCACAATCACCCCACCTTGCGACGGCTGCGGTCGTTCCCGCGCATCTGACTGTCAGTGTCGTAACGGGGAGCGGTGACGGGGACGCCGAAGACTCCGATCGTGCCCCGTAAATCCGCAAGATTTCGATGGCGGACGATTGGCGGACGGGTTGCAACACCGACCCCTCGCGCGCGCGGGCGCGCGAAAACAGACAGATCAGCGCAAGGAGGAAGCGTATGCGGCGGATCGTCAAGGGAATCGGCGTGCTCGTCCCGGCCGTGCTGCTCACCGCCACGGGTTGCGTGGCCACACGAAACTGGGTGCAGGAGACCGTCGGCAAGCGCGCGACCGAGATCGACCAGCGCGTCACCACCGTCGACACCGAGCGCCGCCAGGACGCGACGCGCATCGACAAGCAGACCCAGCGGCTCGACGGCGTGGAGGTCTCGGTGCGTGACGGCTCCCAGCGCCTCGACGGGATCGGCAAGCAGGTGCAAGGGCTCGAGGGCTCCGTGGGCGAGGTGAGCGAGACCGCCAAGGGCGCCCGCGTCAAGGCCGACGAGGTCGACGGCCGTCTCACTCGCCTCTGGGACAACCGCAACGTTCGCAAGCTCTCGGACACCGTGAACGTGCCGTTCGCGTTCAACCGCGCCGACCTCGGCGACGCCGCCCAGACGTCGCTGGTCCCGCTGGTGCGCGAGCTCCAGCAGAACGCCAAGCTGCTCGTCGAGCTGGAGGGGTACGCCGACGCCAAGGGACCGCGCGACTACAACGTCGAGCTGAGCCAGCGTCGCGTGGAAGCGGTGCGTCGCTATCTCGTGCAGAACGGCATCGAGGTGTCGCGCATCCTTTCGATCGGCCTCGGTCCCATCGCCGACCCGAAGCTGTCGGACGCCGCCAAGCGTCGCGTGACCGTGAAGCTCATGGTCCTCGCGGACTGATCGGGCATTGCGCGGCGGCCGTCTCCCGTCCCGAGCGGTCGCCGCGCTCTTCCTCGAACGCCAGCATCTCCTCGCGCCGCGGACGCGGACGCTCACCCCCGCTCGCCTGACCCGGTTCGTGGAGGACGTGGGCGGGGTTCAGCTCGATTCCATCAACGTCCTCGACCGCGCCCACTACCTGACGCTGTGGAGCCGCTTCGGCCCGTACGACCGCGCGCGCCTCGACCGGCTCGTCTACGACGAGCGCCTGCTGTTCGAGTACTGGGCTCACGCCGCGTGTCTCGTGCCGACCTCGATGCTCGCGTGGTGGCGTCGCGCCATGCTCGACTACCGCGTCCGGCACACCGGATGGTCGGGATGGCTTCGAAGCAATTCGCGCACGCTGAGCGCGGTGCGGGCGGCCGTCGAGGCCAACGGGCCGATGGCCAACGGTGATTTCGCGGGACGCCGGCCCGCGGGCGAAGGCGCCGGGTGGTGGAACTGGAGGCCGGCGCAGCACGCGCTGCACTATCTCTGGATGACGGGCGCACTGACCATCCACTCGCGACGCCATTTCCAGAAGCGCTTCGATCTCCTGGAGCGCGCGCTCGGCGCGGCCGGCGCGGTCGAGCCGGTGTCGTCCAGCGAGTTCCTGCGCTGGCACCTCGAGCGCTCGCTGCACGCGATGGGCGCGGCGACCGAGACCGATCTGAGCCGCTACCTCACGTTCCCGCGCTTCGCGCCGGGAGACCGACGGAAGGCGCTGAGCGCCCTCCTCGAAGAGAGCGACGCCGTGGAAGTCGAGGTGGAGGGAAGCTCCGTCCGCTGGCTGGCCCTGGCCCGCGATCTTCCCGCGCTGGCCCGCGCCGGGCGCGCGCGGCCGCGCGGGACCACGCTGCTCTCGCCGTTCGATTCCCTGCTCTGGCACCGCGAGCGCGTGGCCCGCCTCTTCGGGTTCGACTACCGCATCGAGGTGTACACACCGGGACCGCAGCGCGTTCACGGCTACTACACGCTCCCGATCCTGCACGACGGCCACTTCATCGGCCGGGTCGACGCCAAGAGCGACCGCGTCGCGCGCCATCTCGACGTCCGCCACGTCCACTTCGAGCCGTGGTTCAAGGACGGCGACGCTCCCGCGGCCGGCGGCGATCGCCTCGATCGGGACGGAGCCCTCGCCGGCCTCGCCGAGGCGTTGCGCTCGCTGGCCACCTTCGTGAACGCCGCGGGCATCCGCCTCCACCGGGTGACCCCGAATCGCCTGCGGGCCCCGCTCGCGCGAGCGTTGCGCGTTGTCGCGTCCACGTCCTGATCACGTGGTACCCTGCCCCGCGGCATGGGGATCGACGCGCCGCTCGACGCGTACCGTGACGTGGTCCGCCCGGAGTGGATCGACAGCAACCAGCACATGAACGTCGGCTATTACCTGGTCGCGTTCGATCTCGCCACCGACGAGTTCATGCGCTGGATCGGCCTGGGCCAGGACTATCGGCGGGCGCGCGCGGTCACCACCTTCTGCCTGGAGGCCCACGTGACGTATCACCGGGAGGTCCGCCAGGGCGATCCCCTGCGCTTCACCACGCAGCTCCTCGGCCACGACGCCAAGCGCCTGCACTACATCCACGTCATGCATCACGCGAGGGACGGGTACGTGGCGGCGACCAATGAGCTGATGTCGCTCCACGTGGCCCCGGCGACGCGACGGAGCACGCCGATGGGCCCCGACGTTCTCGCCCGGCTCGCCGACGTCCAGAACGCTCACGACGCGCTCCCGCGCCCGCCGCAGGTGGGCCGCGTGATGGGCCTCACGGCCGGATCCACGACGCGCGAGACGGTCCGATGACCGACGCCGATCTCGGCTACACGCCCGCCGGCGAGCTGGCCGCGCTGATCCGCGAGCGCAAGCTTTCGCCCGTCGAGCTGACGCGCGCGGTGCTCGCGCGGATCGAGGCGCTCAACCCGGCGCTCAACGCGTTCTGCACGCCGACGCCTGACGTGGCCCTCGCCGAGGCGCGCCGCGCTGAAGACGCGGTGATGCGCGGCGACCGGCTCGGCCCGCTGCACGGCATTCCCTACTCGATCAAGGACCTCGCCCTGACCCGGGGCATCCGCACGATGGCGGGCTCGCACATCTTCGCCACCCGCGTGCCCGACGTCGACGCGCCGTTCGTCGCCCGCCTGCGCGACGCGGGCGGGATCATGCTCGGCAAGACCGCGACCTCCGAGTTCGGCTGGAAGGGCACGGGTGACAGCCCGCTCACCGGCAGCACGCGCAATCCCTGGAACACGGCGATGACGTCGGGCGGCTCCAGCGCGGGGGCAGGGGCGGCGGCGGCGGCCGGGCTCGGTCCGCTCCATCAGGGCTCGGACGGCGCGGGATCCGTCCGCATCCCCGCCGCCTTCTGCGGCGTCTTCGGGCTCAAGCCGTCGTACGGCCGGGTCCCGCAGTTCCCGGTCTCCAACAACGACTCCACGACCCACATCGGTCCGCTCACCCGCGCGGTGGCCGACGCGGCGCTGATGCTGAGCGTGATGGCGGGACCGGACGAGATGGACCGCACCTCGCTGCCCGACGCGCCGGCCGACTACGTCGGCCGGCTCCGCGACGGCGTCCGAGGACTGCGCGTGGCCTTCAGCCCCGACCTCGACACGCTGCGCGTCGACCCCGACGTGGCGACCGTCGTGCGGGACGCCGTGCGGGCCTTCGAGACGCTCGGCTGCGCCGTGGAGGAAGTGAAGCCGGGCTTCGCGGACTCCCACGAGATGATCCGCATGATGTGGAACGCCCACGAGGCCGGTAACTACGCCCGCTATCTCCCGGAGTGGCGCGACCGGATGGACCCCGGTCTGGTGGCGTCCATCGAGAACGGACTGTCCTACAGTGTGGTCGACTACATCGAGATGCGCGGCCGGAAGCTGGCCTACTGGGACACCGTGCGTCCGCTCTTCGAGCGCTACGATCTACTGCTCACGCCCTCGCTGTCCATCGCCGCGCTGCCGGTGGGACGCCTCAACCCGGAATCCTGGCCGCAGCCGCCGAACCGGTGGGACTGGATCGCCTGGGCCTCATTCAGCTATCCGTTCAACTTCACCGGTCAGCCCGCGGCATCCGTGCCCGCCGGCTTCACGCCGGCGGGAATGCCGGTCGGCCTTCAGATCGTTGGCCGCCGCTTCGCCGACCTCACGGTGCTGCAGGCGTCGGCCGCGTTCGAAGAAGCTCGACCATGGGCGGCTCGACGGCCCGCCCTCAGCGCCGAGCGTTCGCGCGGTTGAGAAAAGACCGGCGCCCCGGTTGCCCGGGGCGCCGAGAACAGCTGACGTGACTGATCCTAGAAGGTGACCCGAATGCGGCCGGTCAGCTTGTAGACGTTCCGCGACTGGCAGGTCGCGACCCCGTCGGTCACGCACCCGAACCCTCCGGGCGTCCGCTGGATGTTCAACGCGTCGCCCGTGATCAGCGCCGCGGCCGCCATGTCGAACGATACGTTGGGGGCGAATCGGTAGGTCAGGCCTCCGACCCACTCGTTACCCAGATAGCGCTCCTTGCCACCCTGGAACGGGTTGCCTGCCGTCGTGATACCGCTCGGCGTGAGTCCCGTCGCCGTCGCCGTGGTGCCCTTCGTGTCCACCGGCGTGTCCGTCCAGCTCACGTTGGTGATCACGTGGAAGGTCAGGGCCGGGGTCAGCGAATAGTCGGCGGCCAGACCGGCGAAGATGCGGCCGTACTTGTCGTAGCTCGGCGATTCGCGCATGGTGAGACCCGGCCGCTGGACCAGGAAGCCGGTGTTGTAGTCGATGCCGCTCTTCCAGATCTCCGACCAGCCGTTCATGTAGTTGAAGCCGGGGTTGATCGCGTGGTACGTGCGGTCGACGCCGCCCCCGTTGTTCTGGATGTCGTGGTTCGCCCCCACGCCGGGCGTGTAGGCGATGCGCGACTCGATGAGCAGGGGTCCCGTCCGGAACCCCGTGATCACATCCAGGAGGAACGACCGGATGTCCACGTCGTTCTTGATCGCGCTCCCGCGCCGGGGCACTTCCTCGTTGCCCAGCAGATAGATGAACGTGGGCTGGAACGAGAACGGCCCCATCTGCCATCGGAGGTCGCCGCCGAAGTAGTGGCGCGTGATCCGGTTACCGTTGAGACCCGGCCCGGCCACCGACCCCACCGTTACCGCCGGACAGTTGGTGTTCGGGCTATACCCGCCAAAGCCCGGCGTGCCCAGGTTGGCCGTGCCGCAGTTGCCGCCGTCCCACGATCCGTATCCGTACGTGGGCTTGATGGTCAGCCCCTTGAACAGATCGGCCTCGAGGCTCGCGATGATCGCCCACGAGTCCTTCTGGTTCGGCGCGATGAACCGATCCAGCTGCTCGCTGATCTGCACGAAGCTCACCGTGCTGCGCACGTTCGGCGCCCACGTCGTCTGGAGGTTCACGCCGGGGAAGTCACCGGTGGCCAGCACGCCCGGCTTGTAGTCGTGCCCGCTGAACGCCTGCCCGCCGAACCGTCCAATCGTTGCGAACGGAATGAACGGCATCAGTGAACCGGGCCCCGTGATCGGCGCCTCGAGATACAGCCACTTGGTTTCGACCGCGCCCTGCACGTCGGTGTCGAGGTCGAAGTTCGCCGACGTGCCGTTGGTGGCCACGCCGACCGTCGTCAGGCTGCCCGGCTGGCTGGACGCGTTGAAGTTGCCGGCGCCGTTGGTGAAGTCCAGCTCGACGGCCCACACGCCCTTGACCTTGCCGACTTCACCCGTGATCGTGAACACGCCACGCTCACGGGACCACCATCCCTTCTCCTTGTTGCCCAGGGTGCCATCTGGCAGGTTCGGCGACTGGCCCGCCTGGTTGTTGGTGTACGCCAGGTTCATTCCCGCGGTGGTCACGAAATCGACGAGTCCGTTGATCGTCACCTTCGGAGCGGGCCCCTGAGCAAAGCTCGGCGGGGCCAGGATGCCGATGGTGACGAGAACGGCGACGACGAAGAAGAGCGTCTTTCTCATTGCCGTCTCCTCATTGTGGAAAGGTCGCGTTGGACAACAGCGTCGGGGGGCGCAGTGTGGACAACAGTTTCCTGAAGGGAGCTGGCGCTCAGCTCGAACGGATAATGCAGGCTATGTGGACTGCGGGAACCGAAATCGGCCATGCTCGCCCTCGAGCGGCGGATCGGTCGCCGGGAAGATATCCTTGGACGGGGAAAAACACAAGCCTTTTTCTTCGGACCCACCCCTTCAACGCGCCACGGCATGGACGGGCTCGTGCCCCAAAAAGAAAAGCGCCCCGGAGAACCCGGGGCGCCTGTAGCCGGACGCGGGGGCCTCGGACGGCCTCCCGCGTGATTTGATCCCTAGAACGTGACCCGAATGCGGCCTGACAGCTTGTAGACGTTCCGCGACTGGCAGGTCGCGACCCCGTCGGTCACGCACCCGAACCCTCCGGGCGTCCGCTGGATGTTCAACGCGTCGCCCGTGACCAGCGCCGCCGCCGCCATGTCGAACGCCACGTTGGGGGCGAACCGGTAGGTCAGACCGCCCACCCACTCGTTACCCAGGTACCGCTCCTTGCCTCCGGTGAACGGGTTACCCGGCGTCGTGATACCGCTCGGCGTCAACCCCGTCGCCGTCGCCGTCGTGCCCTTCGTGTCCACCGCCGTGTCCGTCCAGCTCACGTTGGTGATCACGTGGAAGGTCAGGGCCGGTGTCAGCGAGTAGTCGGCCGCGATACCGGCGAAGATGCGGCCGTACTTGTCATAGCTCTGTGACTCGCGCATGGTGAGACCGGGCCGCTGGACCAGGAAACCGGTGTTGTAGTCGACACCGCTCTTCCAGATCTCCGACCAGCCGTTCATGTAGTTGAAGCCGGGGTTGATCGCGTGGTACGTGCGGTCGACGCCACCGCCGCTGTTCTGGATGTCGTGTTGGGCCTGCATGCCGGGCGTGTAGGCGATGCGCGACTCGATGAGCAGGGGTCCCGTCCGGAACCCCGTGATCACATCCAGGAGGAACGACCGGATGTCCACGTCGTTCTTGACTGCGGTCCCACGCCGGGGCACTTCCTCGTTCCCCAGCAGATAAATGAACGTGGGCTGGAAGGAGAACGGCCCCATCTGCCATCGGAGGTCGCCACCGAAGTAGTGGCGCGTGATCCGGCTGCCCGGAAGACCCGGCCCCGCCACGTTTCCGACGACCACGGCGGGACAGTTGGTGTTCGGGCTGTAGCCGCCGACGCCCGGGGTGCCGAGGTTGGCCGTGCCGCAGTTACCGCCGTCCCACGAGCCGTAGGCGTACGTGGGCTTGATGGTCAGCCCCTTGAACAGGTCGGCCTCGAGGCTCGCGACGATCGCCCACGAGTCCTTCTGGTTCGGCGCGATGAACTTATCCAGAGCCTCGCTGATCTGCACGAACGTCACGGTGCTGCGCACGTCCGGCGTCCACGTGGTCTGGAGATTCACGCCGGGGAAATCGCCGGTGGCCAGCACGCCCGGCTTGTAGTCGTGCCCGCTGAACGCCTGGCCCCCGAACCGCCCGATCGTCGCGACCGGAATGAACGGCATCAGTGAACCGGGACCCGTGATCGGCGCTTCGAGATACAGCCACTTGGTTTCGACCGCGCCCTGCACGTCGGTGTCGAGGTCGAAGTTCGCCGAGGTGCCGTTGGTGGCCACGCCGACGGTCGTCAGGCTGCCCGGCTGGCTGGACGCGTTGAAGTTGCCGGCGCCGTTGGTGAAGTCCAACTCGACGGCCCACACACCCTTGACCTTGCCCACTTCACCGGTGATCGTGAACACGCCACGCTCACGGGAGAACCAGGTCTTCTCCTTGTTCCCGATGGTGCCGTCAGGCAGGTTCGGAGACTGACCGGCCTGGTTGTTGGTGTACGCCAGGTTCATGCCCGCGGTGGTCACGAAATCGACGAGCCCGTTGATCGTCACCTTCGGAGCGGGCCCCTGAGCAAAGCTCGGCGGGGCCAAGACCCCGATGGCGACGAGAACGGCAAGGACGACGACGCCAGCCCTTTTCATTGCCTCTCCTCATGTGGTTCGGGTGAAAGGCCGCCTCTCAACAACGACAAACCAGCCATCAACAGGAGCAGATCACCACAACAAAGACAGAAACCGGGCGGCCATCCACCAGTCTCGAGGCCGGGATCGGTCGGCCGGAGCCTAACCTGTCTCCCGCAATGAGCACAAGCCTTTTCTTCGTGGATAGCGCGACGCGTCACCCTACCGGCTACGCTTGGCCAGGTACTCCGGGCCGACCAGGAGCTCCCTGGGCTTGGACCCATTGCCAGGGCCGATGATCCGGTCCTGCTCCATCATGTCGATGAAGCGCGCGGCCTTCGGGTACCCGAGGCCCATACGCCGCTGGAGAAAGGAGATCGACGCCTGGCGCTGCCCCACGACCAGGTGCACGCAGTCCCAGTACACGTTGTCGCGCTCGGCGCCGTCCCCGGCGGCGATCTCGTCCTCGGTGGCGAGCACGATCTCCTCGTACTGGGCCACGCCCTGGGTCCGGAGGAACTCGCAGACCGCCTTGACCTCCTCATCGCCGACCCAGGCTCCATGCACCCGCATCTGCTTGTTGGCGCCGGGGGGCAGGAAGATCATGTCGCCCCGGCCCAGGAGCTGCTCGGCGCCGTTGGCGTCGAGCACGGTGCGGGAGTCGACCTTGGAGGCCATCTGGAAGGCGATGCGGGTGGGGAAGTTCGCCTTGATCAGGCCGGTGACCACGTCGACCGACGGGCGCTGGGTGGCCAGGATCAGGTGGATGCCGATGGCCCGCGCCAGCTGAGCCAAACGCACCAGTGAGGCCTGCACCTCGCCCGACGAGACCATCATGAGGTCGGCCAGCTCGTCGATGACCACGACCCAGTAGGCCAGGTGCTCCTCGGGAGCGACCGCCTTGTTGTAGCCCTCGATGTTGCGCACCTGCTTGGCCTGGAGAAGCTTGTAGCGCTCGTCCATCTTGCCGACGATCCAGCGCAGGCGCGCCGCCGCCTCCTTGGCGTCGGTCACGACCGGGGAGAGCAGATGCGGAATGCCTTCGTAGACCGACAGCTCCAGCCGCTTGGGATCGATCATCAGGAAGCGCACCTCGGCCGGCGTCATCTTGTAGAGGATCGAGCAGATCATCACGTTCAGTCCCACCGACTTGCCGGTGCCGGTGGCGCCCGCGACCAGCAGGTGCGGCATGCTGGCCAGATCGGCGACGACGGGACCGCCCGTCACGTCCTTGCCCAGAGCGAGCGGGAGCCGTCCCTTGGACGCTCCGAAGTCGGGTGACGCGAAGATCTCGCGCAGGTACACGGTGGTCGTGCTGGCGTTGGGGGTTTCGATGGCCACGGTGCCGCGTCCGGGGATCGGTCCCATGATGCGCACGGAGGCGGCCTTGAGGGCGAGGGCCAGATCGTCGGCCAGATTCACCACCCGGCTGATCTTGATCCCCGGCGCGGGCTCGAACTCGTAGGACGTGATGATCGGACCCGGGCTCACCTGGACGATCCGGCCCTCGACGTCGAAGTCCTGGAGCTTCCGGCGCAAGGTCTCGGCGTTTTCCTGGAGCTCCTCGTGGCTCATCGCCGGCTTCTGATCGTCCGGCGGCGCCTGCAGGAGTCCGGTGGGCGGAAGCTGGAACGATTCCGCGCCGCCCTTGCCGAAGTCGAAGGTCTCCTGCCACGCCAGCCCTTCCTTGACGCTGGGCTTCGCGCGACGCGGCTCGACCACGACGGGTGGAGGCGGCACGGCCTCGATGACCTCGCTGCTGGTCGCGCCGACCACGGCCGCAACCGGCTCGCCCGCCGCTCTGGCCGCCTTCACGCTCGGCCGGCGCCGCAGTCGGGCCACCCGCGCCATCACCACGCGCGCGAGCGCGGCATACGAGACCTGCGTGAGAAAGAGGACGCCGATGGGGACCCCGGCCAGGAGCACGAGCCACGTCCCGACCCCACCGAGCGCGAGCCGCAACGCTTCGACGAGGCCCCAGCCCACGAGCCCCCCGGCGACGACGCGCTCGTCGGGAGCGGGTGACGACAGCGTCATCGCCGTCTGGGTCAAGAGGCCGGTGGCGCTGAGCAGCAGCACGGCGACGCCGGCGAGGGGCGTCACCCCGCGGGCCGCGATCGGACGGATGAACACGTTGGCGCCGACCACGGCCAGGATCAGCGGCAAGAGAAATCCACCGTAGCCGAAGGCGACGAAGAGCGCGGCGCCGAGCCACGCCCCCAGGTGACCCACGACGCCCTGGGGATCGACCCCACGTGTGTGATTCCACACCGTGATCGCCCCGAAGCCGGCGAGGACCAGGAGCAGGATCGCCCGCGCTTCGCGGAGCCAGCGGCCCGACTCGCGCTTCTTCTTCGCCATCAGACCTGAAGGATCACCGGCAGCACGACCGGCTTGCGCTGGAAGCGCTGGTTGATGAAGTGACGGACCGCGGAGCGCACCAGCGCCCCCAGGGCCTCGCGATCGGGGATGAGCTCGGGCTCCCGCGCGGCCAGCGCGTCGAGGACCGCGGTCCGCAGCTCACCGAGCAGCTCCTCGTTCTCCTTGACGTACACGAATCCGCGCGACGCGATCTCGGGACCCGCCACCACGGCGCCCTGGCTGTCGACGACGAGCGACACGGACACCAGGCCGTCCTGGGAGAGGATCTGGCGATCGCGCAGCACCACCGCGCCGATGTCCCCCACGCCCTTGCCGTCCACCATCACGCGGCCCGTCGGATAGCGGCCGACCACGCGCGCGGTGGTCTTCGTCACCTCGACGCCCGTGCCGTCCTCGACCAGAAAGACGCGGTCGGAAGACAGTCCCACGCCCGCGGCCAGCCGCGCGTGACCGAGCAGATGGCGGTACTCGCCGTGGACGGGAATGAAGTACCGCGGCCGGGTGAGATTCAGCATGAGCTTGAGATCTTCCTGGCTCGCGTGGCCCGAGACGTGGACGAACGCGTTGTCGTCGTAGAGCACCTCGGCGCCTAGGCGCAGCAGCGCGTTGACCACGCGACCGATCGTGCGCTCGTGGCCGGGAATGACCCGCGCCGAGATGATCACGAGGTCGCCCCGCTCGACCTGCACGTATTTGTGCTCAGCGGCGGCCATCAGGGCCAGCGCCGAGTTCGGCTCGCCCTGACTGCCCGTCGACAGGATGATCTGCCGCTCGCGCGGAAGCTTGACGAGGTCCTCCAGGGCCACGAGCACGCCCTCGGGCACGCGAAGGACGCCGAGCCCCGAGGCCACCGCGACGTTCTTCTGCATGCTCATGCCGAGGAGGGCCACGCGCCGATCGTGCGCGGCGGCCAGCGTGAGCACCTGCTGGATACGGTGGATGTGCGAGGCGAACGTGGCCAGGATGATCCGTCCCGCCGCGTGCTCGAAGTGGCCGCGCAGCGCCACGCCCACGTCGATCTCCGAGCGGGTGTGGCCGGCGCGGTCGACGTTGGTGGAGTCCGAGAAGAGCACGAGCACGCCGTGCTCGCCCAGCTCGGCGAACTTGTAGTAGTCGGGCGGCTCGCCGTCGAGCGGACTCGGGTCCAGCTTGAAGTCGCCAGTGTGGACCAGCGTGCCCACCGGCGTATCGATGGCGAGCCCGATGCCGTCGACGATCGAATGGGTGACCCGGATGGGCTCCACCCGGAAGGGGCCGATCTCGACCCGCTGGCGCGGGCGGATCTCGCGAAGGTCCGCGCTCTCGAGGAGCCCGTGCTCGCGCAGCCGCTCGCCGACCAGGGCCAGGGTCATCGGCGTGCCGTAGACCGGCACCCGAACCGAGCGCAGGAGGTACGGCAGCGCGCCGATGTGGTCCTCGTGCCCATGGGTGAGGAACACGGCGCGGAACCCGTCGCGCTTGGCGAACGCGTAAGTGAAGTCCGGGATCACGTGATCGATGCCCGGCATCTCGTCCGGATCGGGGAACATCAGTCCGCAGTCGATGGCGATGAGGTCGTCGCCCGACTCGACGAGCATCATGTTGAGCCCGATCTCGCCGAGCCCTCCGAGGGGGATCAGCCGGACCGCAGGCTCCGTGGCGGGCGGAGGAACGTCGACCAGGCTCATTGCTGACGTTCGATCCTAGCACCCGGTCCCCTGAAACCATGCTATGTACCGACACCGGGCGTCGGCCCGTTCGGGGAGGACCGCATGGGGTGGTCACGGGTAGGTGTCATCCTCCGCCGGCATCACGAGGTGGCCCTGGCGGCGGCGTTCGTGGTCATGGCCTCCTACGAGCTGCTGGAGATGCGGGCGCTGGAGCCGGCCCGGACCTCGTGGACGTCCTGGCTCGTCCACGCCGTGCAGGTGGTCGTGATCCTGGCCGCGAGCTATGCCGTGCTCCGGGCCTGGCGCGGCAAGACGGCCCACGCGGAAGCGATGGCGCGCCTGATGGAACGAGTCGTCGAGGCTCAGGACGAGGAGCGGCGGCGCGTGGCCTACGATCTGCACGACGGCGTGGCCCAATTGATCGTCAGCGCCAAGCAACACCTCGACACCTGCGCTGACCTGTGGCCGCCCGCCTCCGAGCGGGCGGCGCGGGAGTTGAGCGTCGGCCTCGAGCGGCTCGATCAGGCCATCGTCGAGACTCGCCGCGTGTTGCTGGCACTCCGCCCCGCCATCGTCGACGACCTGGGTCTCCCGGCGGCGGCGCGCCAGAGCCTCGAGCAGATCGCCGAGGAGATCGGCTGGGACGTCGGTTTCACCGAGAACCTCGGCGACGCGCGCCTTCCTCCGGCGACCGAGACCGCCGCGTTTCGGATTCTGCAGGAGGCGCTGACCAACGCGCGCAAGCACGCCGCCGCCCGCCGCGTGGACGTCGAGCTACGTCGCGAGGACGACCGGCTGGTCCTCGCCGTCCGCGACTCGGGACGCGGCCTGCCCGTCGGCGACGTCACCGGTGGCCGCGGATTGGGTCTGGCGAGCATGAGTGAGCGGGCCCGGCTCGTCGGCGGCACCTGTACGGTCGTGAGCGAGCCGGGTGCCGGCACGCTGGTTCGGGCGACGTTGCCCCTGCGCTCGAACGACGCGCGACGCCGCGTCGCGAGTCTCCACGGCGACGCGCGAGGGACGCTGGCGAAGCCATGACGCTTTCGCCACCGCCGCTGCGCGTGCTCGTCGTCGACGACCACCCGATGGTGCGGGCCGGGCTGCGCAGCATGTTGACCGGCGACGAGGTCGAGGTCGTCGCCGAGGCCGGCAGCGGTGCCGAGGCGGTGGAGCGCGCGGTCGCGCTCGGCCCCGACCTCGTCCTGCTCGACGTGGAGCTGCCCGACGTGGACGGCCTGGAAACGCTGACCCGACTCAAGGCCCGCGTGCCCGACACCGCGGTGCTCATGGTCAGCATGCACGACGATGCCTCGATCGTCCGCCGCGCGGTCGAGGCGGGAGCGGCGGGCTACGTGCTCAAGGGCATCGGGCGCCGGGAGCTGCTGGCCGCCGTGCGCGCGGTGCGGGAGGGCGGCTCGGTGCTCGACCCGGCGTTGCTCCGCTCGCTCGCCGCCCCGGCGTCTCGCGACGCCGCCGAACCGGCCGCGGCCGCGCCGCTCACCCGCGTCGAGCTCGAGGCGCTGGCGCTGCTGGCGGCCGGACTCACCAATCGCGAGATCGCCGAGCGCTTGCGCTGGAGCGTGGGCACCGTGAAGAAGTACGTCCAGCGCATCCTCGAAAAGCTCGATGTCTCCGACCGGACCCAGGCCGCCGTGGTGGCCGTGCGCCGCGGTCTGCTCTGAACGACGGGCGCGGTCAGAACCTGACGCGCACCCCGCCGTAGATGGATCGTGGCGGGCCGAAGACCTCGGTCCGACGATCGGTGAGCGCGATCGGCAGTCCGGCGTTCGCCACGCCCTGCGGATCGAAGAAGGTCCCGAAGGGCGCGTAGCGCTTGTCGAACAGGTTGTTGACCAGCGCGAAGACCTCGACGTTCCTGGCGATCTGATACGACGTGTGGACGTTCGCCAGCCAGTAGCCCGGCAGCTTGACGTTCTGGTTGGCGTCGTCGCCGACGAAATACTGGCTTCCCACCACCGCCACGTCTCCACCGATCTTCCAGGCCGGCGTCACCCGGTAGTCGAGTCCGAACTTGCCCTGGTGCGCCGGGATGCCGGGAAGGTGTCTCCCCGGCGCCACCCGGACGTTCCCCTCTTCGTCGGCGAAGGGGTTGTTCGGCGACGGCAGCGTGCCCGTGAACTGATACGTCGCGTCGAGGAAGCTGTAGCTCGCGTACGCGAGCCAGCGCGGGGACTGGTACTGCAGGCTGGTCTCCAGTCCCTGCCGCCGCGTCCTGGGAACGTTCTGAAACACGCCGCGCCCCAGGATGACGCTGGCGACCTGGACGATGTCGTCGTCGCTGTCGGTTCGAAACAGGCCGAGCTTCCAGTCCAGCCGGCCGTCGGCCACCGGCACGTTCCCGCGGAGCCCGGCCTCGTAGGTCCTCCCGACGACTTGCTTCAGCGGCGGATCGGCGACGAGGAAACTTTCGATCAGGCACGGCTTGGCCGGATTCGAGCAGCCGTTCTCGAGCGGGGTCGGCACCCGGTTCGATTCCGCGTAGCCGGCGTAGATCGACACCCCCGGGCGGATCTTGTAGGCGACGCCGACCAGGGGATTGAAGCGGTGGTACGTCGCGTCGCTGTTCAATTCGGGGCTGGTGCCGAGCTGATCTCTCAGGCTGATCGTGGCGACGTTCAGGCGCCCGCCGAGCGTCGCGGACAGGCGATCGGTGATGTCGAAGGTGTCGAGGGCGTAGACGCCGGAGTAGGTATTCGTCGCCGTCACGTCGACGGAGCCGACGCCGACGTCACCGAGCGTGTGAATGATCGAGCCGAGGCCGGGGACTCGCGGGTTCACGGTCGTCACCGACAGATCGGGGTTGATGAACCCGAGCATGCTGCGCGCGGTGAACTCGACCGCGCTGCGGTCGAGGCTCGCCCCCACCGTGAAGTAGTTGCCGTGCCCGAACAGCTCGCCGGTATGGGTGGCCTGCGCCGACACGCCGAACGTCAGGGCCTTCGTTTCCGTCCGGTCGATCGTGCCGTAGGGGATCGGCGCGCACGTATTGCCCGATCCGGGCGGACACGGAATCGGCTTGCCGTTCTGATCGAGGATGACGAACTGATCGCGAAAGAGGGTCGTCAGGGGACTGGGCCGCGGGAAGCCGTCATCCTCCAGACACAGGTGATCGCGGAACTGGGGCGACGCGCTGTTGCTGCAGCGCTCGAGCTCGGCCGCGTTGCCGTCGACGTGTGCCTGCTTGAAGGCGCGGACGTAGACGTTCCCCTGCACCGACCAGCTCTCGCTCGGGGCGTACCGGCCGTTGAGCGCGAGCATGGCCATCTCGTTGTCGGTCGTCTGGGGATTCGTGTAGATGGCGCGCTCGTCGCGGCCGAGCAGCTGGATGGGCGTCGCCGCCGCCGCCCCGAACGAAGACCTGGCGACGGCGCCGATCAGATGAACCTCCGCTCGGTCGTTCCGCCAGCCCAGGTCCAGATAGAGACGCCCGATCTCGGTCGGTGACTGGTCGCGCCAGCCGTCGTCACGGAGTCCCTGGACGGCCACGTAGACGGCGACGTCACCCTGCTGAGCCCCGTATTGCAGCCCGCCGCCGACGCGTCCGAAGGAGCCGCCCATCACGTCGGCTTCGAACCCGTGATAGTCGAACCCGTTCTTCATCTGGAGGCTGATCGCTCCGCCGAGGGCGTTGAGGCCGAACACGGGGTTGCTCGACCAGACGTCGACGCGTTGAATGGCGTTGGTCGGAACGAGGTCCCAGTTGACGGTGTCGCCGAAGGCTTCGTTGATCCGGATCCCGTTCATATAGACGGCGAGGCCTTGCGGCCGGCCCTGGAGCGGCGAGGCGGCAAAGCCGCGGTACCGAATCTCCTGCTGAGCGCTGTTGCCGTGCGGGTCGGACAGCGAAAGACCGGGAATGCGCTGGAAGAGCGCGTCGGTCAGGTTCGGTGATTCCAGACGTGACACGTCGTCGGCCGACAGCGATTGCGTCGTCGCCGGGATCTTGTCGCGATCGATCCCGACGCCTCCCGCCGCGAGCGGGGAGGGAGCGATGACCATGACGGGGGGAAGCCTCACGACGTCCTCGGGAGGCGTCGGGGTGATGAGCCCCTGCGCGCTCGCGAGAGCCACCAGCGCGAGGACCGAGCACGCGGCGAACGCGGTGAGGAACGGGGATCGCATCGACGTCGGAACGCCGCGGCGTCCGGCGTCGTGCGATTGATACTCCAACAACCGCGCCGCCGGCAATTGCCACGTGGCCACGAATCGCGGTGGCCGGGTGGCTACGCGTGCGCGCCGATCCTCAGGAGAGCCGACGAGTCAGCTCGGCGAACTCCGCGATCGCCAACGTCTCCGCCCGTCGAGAGGGATCAATCCCTGCGGACTCGGCCGCCTCGCGAAGAACGTCCGCGGGTCGACCCAGTCCCGCGGCCAGCGCGTTGGCGAGCGTCTTGCGCCGCTGGGCGAACGCCGCCCTGACCACCACGTGAAAGCGGCGCTCGTCGGCGATGGGGATCCGCGGCGACGGGAGGACGTCCAGACGGATCACCGCCGACTCCACCTTGGGCGGCGGGCGGAAGGCTTCCGGCGGCACCCGCAGAGCCAGCGTCACGTCGCAGTAGAGCTGGGTCAGCACCGAGAGGCTGCCGTAGACACGGCTGCCCGGGGCCGCCGCCACACGCTCGGCGACCTCGCGCTGGAGCATGAGCGCCATCGTATCGATGGCGGTGCGGGCGGCGACCAGCGCCATGAGGATCGGCTTGCCGACGCTGTACGGGAGATTGCCGACGATCACGACGCGCCCACCCGGCGGCGCCACCAGGGTCCCGTAGTCCCAGCCCCGCGCATCCGCCTCGACGACCTCCACGCCGGGAGCGTGCGGACGCAACCGCGCCGCGAGCTCGGGATCGACCTCGAGCGCGATCACCCTTCCGGCCCGCCGCGCCAGCTCGCCCGTGAGGGCGCCGTCTCCGGGGCCGATCTCGACGACGAGATCGTCGCGGGTCGGCGCCACGAGATCGACGATGGCCCGCGCGATCCCGAAATCACGCAGGAAGTGCTGACCGAGCGCGCGACGCCGGCTCCCCGCCGCCACGTCAACGCGCCCGACGAACGCGAACGCGGCCGACGGCGACGACGTCGATCATGTCTCTCGCGCGGCGAGCTCGGCGAGGAGCGCCTGGTAGACGCGTCCGGTCGCCGCCTCGGTGGCGGTGGGCACGCCGGAGTTGTCGATGACGTGGTCGGCGAGCTTGGCCTTTTCGGCGAGCGGAATCTGGCTCCTGATCTTGCGGAGGGCTTCGTCGCGGTCGATACCGTCGCGGGCCATGAGGCGGGCGATCTGCGTCGGCTCGTCCGTGATCACGACCACGAGGCGGTCCATCATGAGGTGGCTGCCGCTCTCGATCAGCACGGCGGCGTCGTAGAAGGCGAGGCCGCGGAAGTGCTCGGCCGTGAGCTCGTCGATCCGTCGCAAGAGGCGCTCGCGCATGCGCGGATGCGTCATCGCCTCGAGCGTGCGACGGCGGTCGGGGTCGGCGAAGACGATGGCGCCGAGCGCCTTGCGGTCGAGGCGCCCGCCGGGACCGAGCACTCCGGCGCCGAACTCGGCGGCGATCTCGGCCAGCGCGGGCTCGCCCGGCTCCACCACGTCGCGGGCCAGCACGTCGGCGTCGATGATGACCGCGCCGAGCGCGCGGAGCATCGCGTCCACCGTGCTCTTGCCGGTCGCGATGCCCCCGGTGAGCCCCACGAGCAGGAAGGGGCGGGGCGGGGTCACACCTCCGACCAGTCCTTGCCGGACTTGACGTCGACGACCACGGGCACGCACAAGGGCAGCGCGTCGGCCATGATCTCGCGGGCCAGCGCCTCCACCACGGTGACTTCCTCCGGCGGCGCCTCGAACAACAGCTCGTCGTGGACCTGGAGCAGCATGCGCGCGCGCAGTCCGCGCGCCCTGAGCGCCTCGTGGACGCGGACCATCGCGATCTTGATCATGTCGCTCGCCGTCCCCTGCACCGGCGCGTTCATGGCCATGCGCTCGGCGGCGTTGCGGGCGACCGGGTTGTTGGAGCGCAGGTCCGGCAGGTAGCGGCGGCGCCCCAGCAGCGTGGTCACGTGTCCGCGCTCCCGGCCCTCGGCCAGCGTCCTGTCGATGAACGCGCGCACCAGCGGGTGCGCCGCGAAGTACGCGTTGATGTAGCGCTGCGCTTCCTTCTGGTCGATCTTGGTGGCTTGCGAGAGCCCGAACGCCGACACGCCGTAGAGGATGGCGTAGTTCGCGCTCTTGGCGATGGTGCGCTGGAGCGAGGTGACGGCCTCCGGCGCGACCTTGAACACCTCGCACGCGGTGCGGGTGTGGATGTCCTCCCCGCGCTGGAACGATTCGATGATCCCGGGCTCGCCGGAGAGATGCGCGAGGATGCGCAGCTCGATCTGTGAGTAGTCGGCGGCCACGAAGCGCCACCCCTCCTCGGGGATGAACGCGGCGCGGATGCGCCGGCCCAGCTCGGTGCGGATGGGGATGTTCATGAGGTTCGGATCCTGCGAGCTGAGCCGTCCCGTCGCCGCCACCAGCTGGTTGAAGGTGGTGTGGATGCGCCCGGTCGCCGGATTCACGAGCACGGGCAGCGCGTCGGCGTAGGTGCCCTTGAGCTTGGCCAGCGTCCGGTGCTCGAGGACTTTTCCCGGCAGCGGATGGCCGACGGCCAGCTCGGTGAGAACGTCGGCGTCGGTGGAGTAGCCGGTCTTCGTCCGCCGCATGGCCGGCAGCTTGAGCTTCTCGAACAGGATCGTGGCCAGCTGCTTGGGCGACGCGATCGTGAATTCCTCGCCGGCCAGGGTCCAGATCTCGCGGGTGAGATTGTCGAGCTGGCGTTCCAGCTCTTTGCCGAAGGCCTCGAGCCGGCCGGGGTCCACGCGAATGCCGTGACGCTCCATGAGGGCCAGCACCGGGATCAGTGGACGCTCGATCTCGTCGTAGATCCGCTTCAGCTCGACCGCGCTCAGCTCGGCGGAGGCGTGCTCCCAGAAGCGCGCGAGCCACCGCGCCCGCTCGCCAAGCTTGTCCCCCGCGGCAGCCGGCGGCTCACCGGCGGCCAGCGACGGCGGACACTCGGCGAACGCGTCCATGCAGACCTCGTCGAGCTTGTAGGTCAGTCGCGCCGGATTGAGCAGATAGGCCGCCACCGCCGTGTCGTCGGTGACCGGCAGCGCGACGCCTCGCTCCAGCGACCACTCGATCAGCGGCTTGGCGTCGTGAACGATCAGCGGGTGACCGCCGACATCCAACGGCGTGTCGCCGGTCGCCATCCACGCCGCGCCCGCCGCGGGATGGAAGAGCCCGACGGCATCCACGCGCGGCGTCGGGGGCTGGTGCTCGCCCGTCCAGTCGACGGCCAGCGGAGCGCCGGAGGGAATCGTCGCCAGATACGCGGCCAGCGCGGGGGCATCGGTGAGCGCCTGCACGGGCTCGGTCGAAGCCGTCGGCGTCGGCGCCGGCAGCTCCTTGATCAGCCGGACGAACTCCATCTCCATCCAGAGCGCGCGCAGCTTGGGCCAGTCCGGCTCGAGGCGGCGGGACGTCTCGAGGTCGAAGGGCAGGTCCATGCCGGGCCGCAGCACGGCCAGCTCGCGCGAGAGCAGCGCGTCCTTGCGACCGGCGGCCAGCGTCTCCCGGAGCTTGCCGGCCACCAGCGTGAGGTTCTCGTAGAGCTTCTCCACCCCGCCGAACTGGTTGACGAGCTTGACCGCGGTCTTCTCGCCGACGCCGTGGACGCCGGGGATGTTGTCGATCGCATCGCCCATGAGGGCCAGCACGTCGGCGATCTGCGCCGGCTCCACGCCCCAGCGCTCGCGCACCTTCGCCTCGTCGTAGACCACGCGCTCGCCGGTGCGCCCGAGCACGCTGAGCACGCGCACGCGCGGGCCGACGAGCTGGAGCATGTCCTTGTCGCCGGTGACGATGACGACGTCCTGGCCGGCGGCGAGCGCGCGATCGACGAGCGTGGCGATCACGTCGTCGGCCTCGTAGCCGGGCACTTCCACGACCGGCGTGCGCAGCGCTTCGAAGAGGCGACGCACGTAGGGGATCTGTCGCGACAGGTCGTCGGGCATCGAGCTGCGCGTGGCCTTGTAGTCCGCGTACAGCTTGTCGCGGAAGGTGCCCCCCGGCGCGTCCCAGGCGATGGTCAGGTAGTCTGGCTTCTCCTCGCGGATCAGCTTCCACAGCATGGTGCTGAGGATCAGCACGGCGTGGCTGGGGACGCCCTTGGACGTCGAGAGATAGCCGACCGCGTGGTACGCGCGAAACACGTGCGACATCCCGTCGACGACGTAGAAGCTCACGCCATCTCCTCAGAGTCGATCTCGATCATTGAAGGGCTCGGCTCGCCGCCCGAGCGCGGCTCACCTCGCACGGCCACATAGAAGCTCAACTCATCTGCTCCTTGTACAGTGCGCGGACCGCGGTGGTGCGCGTGCGGTACTCATCCAGAAAGACGTCGCGCGAAGCATAACCGAGGGCCGCGGCCACGCGCGCGGGGATGGGGCCGGCGAGATCGATGGTATCGGACGGACGCACCGAGAGCAGGCGGAGTCCCGCCGAGACGCGACGCAAGAAGCGATAGTGGGCGGCCAGCTCGTCCGCCTTCGTGGTGTCGAGGCCACCCGCGCGCGCGAGACCGGCCAGCGCGGCCAGCGTGCCGGGCGCGCGGACCTCCGGGCGTTCGGCGCCGTGCAGGAGCTGAAGCGTCTGCACCAGGAACTCGCCGTCGACGAGGCCGCCCACGCCGTACTTCACGTGACGACGTCCCGGCGTCTCCTTCCCCAGCTCGATCTCCATTCGCCTGCGCACGTCGACGATGGCCTTGACCTCCTCTCGCGTGAGTGGCGCGCCGTAGACGACGCGCCGCAGGAGCGCCCGCACCCGCCGGCCCAGCGCGCGGTCGCCGAGGATCAGTCGCGCGCGCGTGAGGGTCTGACGCTCCCAGAGATCACCATACTCCGTGTAGTAGCGCTCGGCGGCGTGGAGGCTCGCGGCGAAGCCGCTGCCCTTGCTGCCCGGCCGCAGTCTGAGGTCGACGGGGAACGCGACGCCGGCCACCGTGATGTCGCCGAGCGCTCCCGACAGCCGCTCGACCGCGTGGCTGTAGAACGTATGCGCGTCGATTCGCTCGGCGCCGTCGGTCTCCCCGTCCCGCTCGAACACCACGAACACGTCGAGATCGGAGCCGGTGGTCAGCTCCCGCCCGCCGAGCTTGCCGAGGGCGACCATCACGGCCGGAATGAAACTCCCGTCCGCCGCGCGCGGAACGCCGTGCCGGGCGACGAGCGATTCGAGGGCGAGGAGCCACCCGGCGTCGAGGACGGCCTCGGCGAGCGCGGTCATCTCGCGCGAGTAGCGCTCGATCCCGGTGACGCCGAGCAGATACCGCCAGACCACCGACAGCTCTTCGGCCTGCTTGATCCGGCGCAGGTGATCGCGCCGCTCCGCCGCGGTCAGGCCCGGGGCGAACGCGGCGGCCAGGCGATCGCGAAACTCGCGCCGCGTCACGGGGCGGGCGAGCATCCGGCGATCGGCGCGCGAGGTCAGCAACTCGGGCTGGGCGATCAGCAACTGCGTCAGCAGATCGCCGCCGGCGCAGAGCTTCACCACGCCGCTGAGCACTCCCGCGTCGGCCGCCAGCAGCTCGATCAATCCCGCACGAGGGCCGGCGGCGGCCAGGAAGCGCTCGAACTGGTTGAGCGCCTCGTCGGGATCGCCGCTCTTCCACACCGCGTCGAGGAGGACCGGCAGCAGGCGGGTGAGCGCTCCGCGCAGGGCGGCGGCGTACGGGACCAGCGGGCGACCCTCGACGATCAGCCGCAAGTTGTGCAGCGCGCGCTCGGGATCGGCGAACCCGGTGGCGCTCAGGGCCAACCGGCTCGGCAACCGAACGCGCCCGGCCAGCGCGCGGGGACGCTCGCGGAAGAACTCGCTGAACGCCCGATGGACCTCGCGCGTCACCGCGCCGTGGCGACGCCGGAACTCCCGCGCCGCCCGTGGCGGCGGCGCGTCGATGCCCACCCGCCGGGCCAGTCGGCCCAGCTCGCGGTCGTCGGTGGGCAGCGTGTGGGTCTGGAATTCGTGAAGGATCTGCAGCCGATGCTCGACCGTGCGCAGGTGCACGTAGGCCTCGGACAGCGCGCGGCCCAGCGCGGGGGCCAGGTAGCCGCGCTCGGTGAGACGGAAGATCACCTTGAGGCTGGGCCGTTCGCGCAGCCATGGATCGTCGCCGCCGTAGAGGAGCTGCAGCGCTTGCACGAGGAACTCGATCTCGCGGATCCCGCCCCTGCCGAGCTTCACGTTGTCGCGCCCGCGGCCCTTGGCGAGGAGCGAACGATCGATCTCGCCCTTCATGTGCCGGATCGCGCGCACGATCCCCTCGTCGACGCCGGGCCGGTACACGACCTCACGGGCGAGCGCCATGAACCGCGCGCCGGTCTCATCGTGGCCCGCGGCCACCCGCGCCTTGAGCAAGGCCTGGCGCTCCCACAGCTCCGCCCGCCGCTCGTAGTACGCGCGATAGCCGTCGAGCGAGAGCACCACGGCCCCCATCCGTCCCTCGGGACGCAGTCGCAGGTCAACGCGGAACGCGTAGCCCTCCTCGGTCACCGCCTCGATGAACTCGCACACGTCGCGCGCGACCCGCGCGAAGTACTCGCCGTTGGCCAGACGTCCGCCGCGGCCGCCCGCGGTCTCGCCGTCGGCGCCGTAGACGAACATGAGGTCGATGTCGGACGAATAGTTCAGCTCATCGCCGCCGAGCTTGCCCATCCCGATCACGCCGAGGCCGGTCTCGTGGCCGTCGGCGTCGAGGGGCGCGCCCCACTCCCCGCGGGCCTCCGTCTCGGAGGTCCGCCACGCCTCGGCCAGGCAGACATCCGCGAGGTGCGACAGCTCCTCGGTGGTGACCGTGAGGTCGGCGTCGCCGAGCAGGTCGCGGCTGGCGATGCGCAGGAGCTGGCGGTACTTGAAGCGCCGGAGCGCGTTCATGCGCGCGGCCCGCGCGGTGAACGGCGCCAGCGCGGCCGAGAGATCCGCGGCGAGCTCGTCGGAGAGCCACTGGCGCATGGTCCCGCCCTCGAGGAGCCACGCGAGGTTCTGGGGACGGCGGCGCAACGCGTCGGCCAGGAACTGGCTCGATCCGAACAGCCGGGTCAGGAGCGGGATCGCGCCGGGATGCTGGGCGAGCGTGCCGAAGAACAACGGGCGGTCAACGACGGCCGCGTAGCGCTCGAGATTGTTGAGCGCCATGTCGGGGTCGGGCGACGCGCCCAGCTCCCCGAGCAGGCGGCCCAGGCTGGGCGCGAGCAGCTCGGCGTCGCGCGGCGTGGGGGTGAGGCTCCGGAGGTTCGCGACGCCGGAGTCGGGCTCCGCGAAGCCGAGACGCCGGAGCCGGGCGGCGAGCGCGCGCTCGGCGGAGGCGGAGCCCCGGAGCAGCTTGGTGTCGGCGTTCAGACCGCGGAATCCCCCCGTTCGCCGGTGCGGATGCGGATCGCCTCACCGATCGGCAACACGAAGACCTTGCCGTCGCCGATCGAGCCGGTCTTGGCGGCGCCGGCGATGGTGGAGACGACCTTGTCCACGAGGTGGTCAGGCGCCACGACTTCGATCTTCACCTTCGGCAGGAAGTCGACGGTGTACTCGGAGCCGCGGTACAGCTCCGTGTGACCCTTCTGGCGCCCGAAGCCCCGAACCTCGGTGACGGTCATTCCGATCACCCCGATCTCGGTGAGGGCTTCCTTGACGTCGTCGAGCTTGAACGGCTTGATGATCGCCTCGATCTTCTTCATCTCGTCCTCCTCAGAGTACGCCGGGTCAGACTGCCGCCTTTGCGACGCTCCCGATGTCGTTCAGATGGCTCGTGTCGTTGAGGGTGACGATGCGCGGCGGCTCGACGGTGGTGAGCGAGCAGTTGTCGACGCGCAGGCGCCAGAGCGTGTTGAACGAGCAGCCGAGCAGATGGCAGGCGTACACCGAGATGACGCCGCCGTGGGCGACCACCAGCACGTCGTCGCCGTCGGGATGGGCTTCGGCGATCCGATCGATCGCGCGCAGCACGCGCCCGCACACCTCGGGCAGCGCCTCGCCGCCCGGCGGCGGGCAATCGAGCGGCGCCCGCACCCAGCGACGGTAGGGATCGCCCTCGCGGGCGCTGACCTCGTCGACGGTGCAGCCTTCCCATTCCCCGAGCGACAGCTCACGCAGCTCGTCCACGACGACGAGGGGCACGCCCGTGCCCTCGAGCGCAATGGTGGCGGTCTCGAACGCGCGCTGCATCGGGCTCGCGTAGGCGGCGGCCAGGCGGCGCCCCCGCACCGCGCGCCCGAGCGCCTCGGCCTGCCGGCGGCCGAGCGCGGACAGCTCGACGTCGGTTCCGCCCTGGAACTTTCGCACCTCGTTCCAGAGCGACTGTCCGTGCCGGGCCAGGTGGAGTCTCACGGGATCGCCGCCCGCGCGCGCCGCAGTCGCGCCAGCGTTTCCTCGCGGCCGAGGATCGACAGCACGTCGAAGATCGGCGGCGACGCCGTGGTCCCGGTGACCGCGAGCCGCGAGAGCTGAGCCAGATCGACCAGCTTCACGCCGAGCGCCTCCGCGAGCCCTCGATAGGTCGCCTCGAGCCCCGCCGGCGCGAAGTCGGCGCTACCCAGGCGCGCGATGAGACGGTCGAGGCGCTCGGCGCCCGCGGCGGTCAGGAACTTCGCGGCGGCCTTGTCGTCGTAGCCGGACGGCGCCACGAAGTAGAAGCGCCCGACCGCGACCAGCTCGACCAGGGTCTTCGCCCGTTCTTTCAGCGTGGCCACCACGCGGGCGAGCCAGGCGCGATCACCCGGCACCGGCAGGCCGGCGCGCTCGATGAAGGGCTCGCACAGCTCGGCCAGCCGCCGGTCGTCCATCCGCTTCATGGTCTCCTGGTTGAGCCATTCGAGCTTGGTGCGGTCGAACACGGCGCCGGAGGAGGAGACGTCCTTGACGTCGAACAGCTCAATCAACTCCCCCCGCGAGAAGATCTCCTGGTCACCGTGGGACCAGCCGAGCCGCGCCAGGTAGTTCACCATCGCATCCGGCAGGAACCCCTCGTCGCGGAACGCCTGCACGGACGTCGAGCCGTGGCGCTTGCTGAGACGGCCCCGGTCGGGCCCGAGGATCATCGACACGTGCGCGAACTCGGGCACGGGGTAGTCGAACGCCTCGTAGCAGAGGATCTGCTTGGGCGTGTTCGAGAGGTGATCGTTGCCGCGGATCACGTGGGTGATCCCCATGGTGACGTCGTCCACGACCACGCAGAAGTTGTAGGTCGGGGTGCCGTCGCTGCGCACGAGGATCCAGTCGTCGAGCTGGCGATGGTCGAAGGTGACCGGGCCGTTGATGAGATCGTTCACGACCGTGGTGCCGTCGTCGGGAATGCGCAGGCGGAGGGCGCCCGCGTCGAGCCCGCGGTCGCGGCAGCGCCCCGAGTAGCGGAACGTCTCCTTGCGCGCCTCGGCGGCCTTCCGCCCCTGCTCCAGCAATTCCGGCGGGCAGTCGCAGTAGTAGGCGCGGCCGGCGCGCACCAGCCGTTCGGCGTGCTCGCGGTACAGCGCGAAGCGCTCCGTCTGTCGGAATCCCGGCGTCGGTGGCCCCTCGTCCCAGTCGAGGTCCAGCCAGCGTAGCGCGTCGATCACGGCGTCGATGTTCGCGTCGGTCGAGCGCGAGCGGTCGGTGTCCTCGATGCGCAGGATGAACACGCCGCCATGATGCCGCGCGTAGAGCCAGTTGAACAGCGCCGTGTGGACGCTGCCCACGTGCAGGTGCCCGGTGGGACTGGGAGCGAAGCGGACGCGAACGGTGGAGGCCACGTCGGTGAGCCTCGTCAGTACGTCTGGAAGAGGCGCCCCCACGGAGTCGTGCTGAACTCGCGGATGCGGGACCTCCCGATCGTGGGGTACCAAAGGAAATCGTGGTAGACGTTCGAGGCGAAGGGCGCCCACGCGACCAGTGGCGTGTGCAGGAGCAGGTGCTTGAGCGGGCGCAGCGGCCCCCGGCGGATGAGCTGGTCGCCCCAGATCACGAGGCTCCGGCTGGTCTTGAAGCCCATGTTCACCTCGGCGGCCTCGACGTCGCCGACGATCTCGATGTCGCGCGGGTCGGCCACGCCGAGCCCCCGCTCGTGACACATCTTCAGATACCGGATCCCCAGCGGATCGAAGCCCATGATCCGCGCGGCGATCGCGTCGATGGCCACCTGGTCGGCCGAGGCGAGGATGAGGTTGCCCACCCGCGGCACCATCGTGCGCGGCCCCGCCCCGTCGCCCATCACGGTCCCGTCCATCACCGCGAACACGCCGGGGTGCAGCTCCCGCTGCATGAGCATGAGATCCACCATGACCTCGTGAATGAACTCGTGCGCGTAGTGCCGGACTTCCTTCAGCAACCCCCCGAACGCGTTCTTGATCGCCCCGGTGGTCCGTGAGTGCCCGTGCGTCTTTACTGTAGGGGCGTGGAGGATGTTGCGGCCCACGTACATCTTGGGGATCTCGATGCCGTCCGGGAAGATGTGGTTGAGCTTGAGGAGCGGCGTCTTGAACCGATAGACGGTCCACTCCACGTCGGGGAGCGGGGTGAAGCCGAGGCCGTGACGCTCGAGGACCGGCTGCCAGCGGTTGGCGCGGGAGCCCTTCATGGGGTTGGTGACCACGGTCTTGTTCTCGACGGGCAGAATGCGCCTGGGATCGTAGCCGTCGGCGAGCAGCGTGGTCGCGATGCCGTCGACCTGCCAGGGCTGGCTCGAGCATGCCGGGAAGTACTTCGTCCACGAGAGGTTGAGCTTGAGGATCAAGTCCACGTCGCGGGGCAGCGTCTGGTCGTACTTGACCAGCCGCATGAGACGCCCGTAGTCCTCCACCACGGTCTCCGGACGGGTGCGCAGGACGGCGACCTGGGGGGGCATCGAGAACTATCTTACCGCGGGGCCGTAGACGATCGCGAGCACGACCAGGAACCACAGGAACGTGTTGACGAGCAGCGGCCCGTCGTGGAGGAACAGCTCGGACGGGTTGCCGCCGAGCTGCTTCCGGTAGAGCAGGTAGAGATAGCGGAAGATCCCGTACAGCACGAAGGGCAGCGTGGCCGGCAAGAGGTGCGTGTGGAACTTGGCCACCGTCTCCAGCGACATCGTGTAGAGCGCGTACGCGGTGACCGTGGACGCCGTCACCACCGCGATCATCTGGTCGAGGAGGCCGGCGCTGTACTCGGCGAGGATGGGCCGGTGCATCGCGGCGGCATCGCCCAGCGCCAGGTACTCGTGGCGGCGCTTGCCGAGGGCCAGGAACAGCGCGAGCAGGATCGTGCAGATGAGGAGCCAGCCCGAGATCTCCACGTCGATGGCCACCGCGCCCGCGGCCGCGCGCAGCACGAAGCCGATGGCCACCACCAGCACGTCGACGATCACCACGTGCTTGAGCCAGACGGAATACGACGTCAGCAGCGCCGCGTAGGCCGCGGCGACGGCGGCGAAGGGCCACGAGATCGCCACGCCGGCTCCCAGGCCCACCACGAGCAAGGCCACCGCCGCGGCGAGGGCCGTGGAAACGGACAGCCGGCCCGAGGCGATCGGGCGGTCGCGCTTGCGCGGGTGCAGGCGGTCCTTCTCCCGGTCGGCCACGTCGTTGAGCAGGTACATGGCGCCGGACAGCGCGCAGAAGATCGCGAAGGCGGCGACGGCGAGGGCGGCGCGCGAGGTGAAGAGCTTCTGACCGAAGAGCAGCCCGGCGAAGACGAACAGGTTCTTCGCCCACTGGCGCGGGCGCATCGCCTCGAGGATCGCGATCAGAAGCGCTCGCACGCGCGCCGCACGGCGCTCGCGACCTCCTCGACCTCGGCGTCCGTGAGCTCGGCGAAGCACGGCAGCGAGAGCACCTCGCGCGACGCGCGCGCGGCCTCGGGCCACCCGCGCGGGTCACCGCCGAACATCGGCTGCGCGGGAATCGGGATCGGATAGTGCACCGCGGTGCCGACGCCGAGATCCGCGAGGGCCTTGGCCAGCGCGTCGCGCTCCGGATGGCGCACGGTGTACAGGTGATAGACGTGTCGCGCGCCGGGACGCTCCACCGGCCGCGTGAGGGGCGCGTCGTGGAGGACCGCGTCGTAGCGCGCGGCGATCCGGCGGCAGGCCGCCGTCCAGTCGTCGAGGTGCTCGAGCTTGACGCGCAGGATCGCCGCCTGCAGCTCGTCGAGCCGGCTCGACGAGCCGAGCTCGAGGTGCCGGTAGCGCCCGCCCTCGCCGTGGTGGCGGAGGCGGCGGAGGCGCTGGGCGAGGTCGTCGCGGTCGGTCAGGATCATCCCCGCGTCGCCGCAGGCCCCGAGGTTCTTGGTGGGATAGAAGGACAGGCACGTGACGTCGCCCCACCCGCCCACCGGACGGTCCCCCAGCGCGGCGCCGATCGCCTGCGCGGCGTCCTCGATCACGAACAATCCACGCGCGCGCGCCCACGGCATGACCACGTCCATGGCCGCGGGATGCCCGTAGAGGTGCACGGCCACGACGCCACGGGTGCGCGGCGTGATCGCCCCTTCGAGGGCGCGGACGTCGAGCGCGTAGGTCTCGGGCTCGATGTCCACGAAGACCGGCGTCGCGCCCACCATGGCGATGGCCGAGCCCGAGGCCACGAACGAGAACGCGGGCGTGAGCACCTCGTCGCCCGGACCCACGTCGAGGGCCTGCAGGGCCAGGCGGAGCGCCTCCGTGCCCGAGGCGACACCGACGCCGTGACGGACGCCGGAACGGGCGGCCAGCGCGGTCTCCAGAGCCTCACCCTCCGCGCCCATGATGAATCGCGACGAGTCGAGCACGCGCGCCATCGCGGCCAGCAGCGCCGGCCGCAGCGCCGCGTGCTGGCGGGTCAGATCGACGAGGGGAATCATTTGCCCGGGACGGCCGCGGCTCCGCCGCTGCTGAAGCTCTGGCCGACGCCGAACGGCCCGCCGACGCCCAGGAGGTAGACCGCGAAGCGGAACCCGTTGTCGGAGCCGGTGAGCCCCTGCTCTTTCGCGCGGCTGTAGTACGAGAAATCGAGCGCCCAGCACTGGAAGCGGAAGTTCAGGCCGAACCGGTTCTCGACGAACGTGTCGGTGCGGACGTCCCAGGCGGTGCTGAAGTTCGCCGAGACGTAGCGGTGGAGATCGGCGCGGAGGGTGCCCTGCACGAATTTCGTGTCGCCCTGCAGGAGATTGGTGCCGCTCGGCAGGAACGTGGTGCTGCCCTGCACGAAGTTGGTGCTGGCCTTGGTGTATCGCGTGCCGACGGAGGCCGCGAACCGGGGCACGGTGAACACGAAGTCGGTGTTGCCGGCCAGGAACCCCTCGCCCTTGTAGATGCTGTAGGTCGTGTCCCCCCGGAAATAGAAGTATCGGCTGGGATCGAGGATCAGCTCGGCCCTGATGGGTCCCACCTGACGGTCCGTCGTCGGCTTGAAGTCGTACCCGCTCGACATCGTGAAGCGCAGGAGCTCCCAGCGATAGGGTTCGGTCCCCGTCGGGGCCACGGTCCGGGCACGGAGGCGGTTGACGAGCGAGAACACGATGTTGCTCGCCTCCGGCGTGTTGTCGGTCACCCACTGGGGCAGGAGAGCCGGATCGAGGTTGGTGCCGTCCCGCCAGGTGTAGGTGGCGCGGGGCTCGATCGAGTGCAACACGCCGTCCACCCCGGCGAACCCGCCCAGGTCGTAGATCTTCGAGGCGCGCGCCTCGAAGTCCGCCCCGATGTCGATGCTGCGGCGGGCGATCGGCTCGTCGCGGGTGGTCTCGATGATGGTGCCGTCGCCGAGCACCTGCGAACCGGTGGCGGTCTTGCTGAAGGCGGTCAGCCGCGGCGCCGCGAACGGCGTGATCGTGAACAGGCCGTCGACGGACAGGGGTAGCGACAGCCGCGGAAACACATCGAGACGGGATCCGTCCGAGCCCAGGTCGCGAACGAACTTCGTGAACTGCCCCGACAGGTCGTAGGTGAGCCACGACAGCCCCGGTACGTCCGCCAGCCCCGGGAGGGGTTGCCGGGGCATGGACAGCCGCACGTCGGGGAAGCGGTTCAGCTCGACCGGCCGCAGCGTGGTGAGGTCCTGGTACCAGAACAGGTTACCGACCAGGTTCGCGTGTGGCCAGGTCTTGGTGAGGAACACGTTGGACTGCACGCTCTGACGGCTGCGATCGTAGAGGTTGTCGGCGTACTCGCGCAGCACGAGATCGTCGGAGACGCCATTGACGTCGACCTTGAAGGACAGGCCGGGCTTGATGTTCCAGTTGTGCTGGATACCCCACCAGCCGCGGTCGTCGGGCTTGCGCAGCGCCGTACCCGCGCTCGTCGAGCCCGGCGTCGTCGCGCCCGGAGTGTTGAGCTGATTGTCCACCGACTCGGTCTCGTGGATCCCGAAGGCTCGAATCGTTCCCCCCGCAGACCGCGAGAGCACGTAACGATACTCGCCGGTGAGCCCGACCCCGTGCTTGCTGTACAGGTCGAGCTCCACGCGCAAGTCCTGGCTGTCGGAGATCGCCCAGAAGAACGGGATCTCGGCGAAGGAGCCCTTGCGGCTCGAGCTCCCGAAGGTCGGGAACAGGAACCCCGTCTGGCGCTCCTTGCGCAAGGCCGCGCCGAGGATGGGAAACCACGGGAGCACCGGCAAGCTCTTCACCCAAATCGACGCGTTGGTGCCGTAGACGATGTCCTCGAGGTCGGCGTTCGCGGTTCCGAAGCGGAAGGACCACGTCGGTGGATCGTCGTCGCAGGTCGTGAAGATGCCCTGGCGAATCACGTAGCGACTCTCGTCCAGGCGCTCCATGACCTGACCCGAGATCCGGTAATACGGGGCGGTGCGGGCCTGGCCGTTGTGGACGACGCCGGTGCCGGTCTTGAAGTTGTAGTCGATACGCTCTCCGGTGAGCCGGTCGTTGCCGTCGTAGAAGATGACCCGGCCGAGAGCCACGGCGTCACCGGTGTCGCGGTTCACCTCGAGCCGATCGGCGAGCACCCGGGTGGTGCCTCGGGTCAGCTCCACGTTGCCGCGCGCGATGAGGACGTTCGGGCCGGGCTGCTCCATGAGGTCGGCGGTGATGATGACCTCGCCGCCGGGCGTCTCCACCACCACCGGAGAGGGCGCCTGCGCCCGAGCAGAGGCGGCGCCGCCGAGAATCCAGGCGGCGAGAAGGCAAGCGACGACAGCTGGGACACCCGGACTTCGACGCATCATGCCATGTCTCGGAAGTCCCTATATATCAGCGCTCTTTTCGATGGAGCAAGGTTTATCCGGTTCGCCGGCCAGGAGCATGAGCACGTCTCCCAGGAGGTACAGCGACCCCGCAACACAAACGATGGGGGTATGCGGGATTTGCATCGCGACCCGTAGCGCCTGGGCCGCCGATTCGGCGATCTCGGCCGGGGGGGCGCCGGTCGGCAGGGCGGCGACCAGGGCGTGAGGGTCCGCCGCCCGGTCGTTCGAGGCGCGGGTCAGGACCAGGCGGGTCGCCAGCGGCGCCAAGGCGGCGAGGATCCCCGCGGCGTCCTTGTCGTGAGACAGGCCGAGGACCAGGGTCAGCGGCGCCTCACCGAACAGCTCGCGAAGCGAACGGGCGAGCGCGCGGGCGCCCGCCGGGTTGTGGGCACCGTCGAGCACGAGCAACGGATCGCGGCGGACGATCTCGAAGCGCCCAGGCCAGCGCGCGCGGGCCACGCCGGTCCTGATGGCGGGTTCTCCGACGCCCAGTACGCGGGCGGCGGCGATGGCCAGGAGCGCATTGCCGGGCTGGAACGCGCCGAGGAGCGGCAGCTCGACGCCGCTCATCCGGAAGTCGGGGCCCGTGCAGGAGATGCGCTGACCGCTGAGGCTCTTGGCCTCGACGATCACGTGAAGATCACGGCCTTCGAGCAGGAGCGGGATCCCGGCCTCCGCCGCGCGGCGGACGATGACGTCCGTCGCCTCGGGCGCCTGCGCCGCCGACAGCGCGACGCCCGAGCGGATGATCGCGGCCTTCTCGCCCGCGATCGCGGCGAGCGTGTCGCCGAGATACTCCCTGTGGTCCAGATCGATCTGGCCGAGCACGGTGGCGGCCGGCCGACCCACGGTGGTGGCGTCGAGCCGGCCGCCGAGTCCCACCTCGAGCACGGCGACGTCGACGGCCTCGCGAGCGAAGTGATCGAGCGCGAGCGCGGTGGCGGCCTCGAACATCGTGGCGTCGAAGCGCGCGATCAGCGTGCCGAGCGCGTCGACCCCGTCCACGACCGCGTCGGGGGGGATGGGCTCGCCGTTCACGCGGATGCGCTCGCGGAACGAGCAGAGGTGCGGCGAGGTGTAGAGTCCCACGCGGCGGCCCGCGGCCTTGAGGATCGTGGCCAGCATGGCCGCGATCGATCCCTTGCCGTTGGTGCCGCCGACCTGCACGAGCGTGTAGCGCCCTTCAGGATGACCGAGAGCTCCAAGCAATCCCTCGATCCGCTCGAGGCCCGGTCGCATCCCCGCGCGCTCGCCGCCCCGGAGCGCGAGCACGCGCCCGACCGCCTCCTCGTAAGTCAACGCGTCAGCCAAGGCGCGCCCCGGCTTCGCCGGGGCGTTACGCAAGTTGGGGGGTTTGGGGGGCCATTTCGGGGCCCTCCCATCTCAATTGGCAAAGAATTCGAGGAGCCGACGGAGGGTGGTGCGCAGCTCGTGGCGCTCGACGATGAGGTCGATTTGGCCGTGCTCCAGGAGGAACTCGGAGCGCTGGAAGCCGTCGGGCAACGGTTGGCGGATGGTCTCGGCGATGACTCGAGGGCCGGCGAAGCCGATCAGCGCGCGCGGCTCGGCGAGGATGACGTCGCCCAGCATCGCGAAGCTCGCGGTGACGCCGCCCGTGGTGGGATCGGTGAGCAGCGAGATGTACGGCAGCCCGGCGCGCCCCAGCCGTCCCAGCGCCGCCGCGGTCTTCGCCATCTGCATGAGCGAGAGGATGCCCTCCTGCATGCGGGCGCCGCCCGACGCCGACGCGATGACGAGGGGGACGTGCTTGTCGACGGCCAGCTCGATCGCCCGCGTCAGCTTCTCGCCCACGACCGAGCCCATGCTGCCGCCGAGGAAGCCGAAGTCGAAGGCGGCGATCGCGAGCGGATGGCCGCCGATCCGCGCCAGACCGCAGACGACCGCGTCGGCCAGGCGGGTCTTGTCGCGGGCGGCGCGCACGCGATCGCGATAGCGCTTGGTGTCCCGGAAGTTCAGCGGGTCCGCGCTCACGAGCCCGGGGTCGCGCTCCTCGAACGAGCCCGCGTCGACGAGGGCTCCGATGCGCTCGTGGGCGCCGATGCGAAAGGCGTAGCGGCACTTGGGGCAGACCCGGCCGGCGCGCTCGACCTCGGCCCGGTACACGATCTCCTTGCAGGAGTCGCACTTGATCCACAGGCCTTCGGCGATGACGACCTTCTTGCCGCCGGACCCGTCACCGTCCTTCCGCCTGAACCAGGCCACCGCTAGCTCGGCGTCGGCGTCGCTCCGAGATCGCGCAGCGGCGCTTTGAGAGACTCGATGACGTCGCCGACGTCGGTGACCAAGGACGGCGAGCCCGCGCGCTCTTCGACGGCGCGGACGATGGCCGAGCCCACGATCACGCCGTCGGCCAGACGGCCGACGGCGGCGGCGTGCTCGGGCCGGCTGATGCCGAAGCCGACGCAGATGGGCTTGGTCGTCACCAGCCGGAGCGCGCGGACCTGGGCCTCGAGGTCGTCCGGCACCGCGGCGCGCTCGCCGGTGACGCCGGTCCGCGAGACCAGATAGACGAAGCCGCGCGTCCGCCGCGCGATCAACCGGACGCGATCGGGCGTGGAGGTAGGGGCCACCAGGTGAATCATGTCCACGCCCGCGGCGTCGGTCTCCCGGCGCAGCTCGGCCGACTCCTCGGGCGGCAGATCGACCACGATCACGCCGTCGACGCCGACCTTCCCCGCGGTCTCCGCGAAGGCGGCGAGGCCGAAGGCCAGGAGCGGGTTGTAGTACGTCATGAGCACGATCGGCAGCGCCACCTCGCCTCGAAGCGTGCGCATGAGGTCGAGCACCCGGCGAAGGGACGATCCCGCGGCCAGAGCGCGCTGGCCGGCACGCTGGACCACGGGGCCGTCGGCCACGGGGTCCGAGAACGGGACGCCCAGCTCGATCACGTCGGCGCCGCGGCGCTCGGCCTCGATCACCAGGCGCGCCGTCGTCTCCAGCGAGGGATCGCCGGCGGTGAAGTACGGCATCAGCGCCCGCTCGCCACGCGCGCGCAGGCGCTTGAACGTCGCGTCGAGCCGGCTCATGACCCGAGCGCCTTGGCCACGACCTGCACGTCCTTGTCGCCGCGGCCCGAGAGCCCGACCACGATCGTCTTCGAGGACGGCAGCTGCTTGGCCAGCCGCACCGCGTGGGCCACCGCGTGCGCCGACTCCAGCGCGGGCATGATGCCCTCGAGACGCGCCAGCATCTGGAACCCCTCCAGCGCCTCCTCGTCGGTCACCGACACGAACTCGAAGCGCCCGGCATCCCGATAGTAGGCGTGCTCGGGACCGACGCCCGGATAGTCGAGCCCGGCCGAGATCGAATGCGCGGTGGCGATCTGGCCGTCGTCCGACTGGAGCACGTAGCTCATGCAGCCGTGCAGGACGCCCACGTGGCCGGCGGTCATGCTGGCCCCGTGCTGTCCGCTCGCGATGCCGTGGCCGCCCGGCTCCACGCCGATGATGCGCGTCCCCGCATCGCCGATGAACGGATGGAAGAGCCCGATCGCGTTCGAGCCCCCGCCCACGCACGCCACCAGCACGTCGGGCAGGCGGCCGATCGTGGCCAGCGTTTGCCGGCGCGTCTCGCGTCCGATCACCGCGTGGAAGTCGCGGACCATCATCGGATACGGATGCGGGCCGAGGGCCGAGCCGAGCAGATAGTAGGTATTGCGGACGTTGGTCACCCAGTCGCGGAGCGCCTCGTTGATCGCGTCCTTGAGCGTCCGGCTTCCGGTCTCGACCGGCCGTACGCGGGCCCCGAGCAGGCGCATGCGGAACACGTTGAGCGACTGGCGCTCGACGTCCTCCGATCCCATGTAGACCTCGCACTCCTGGCCGAGCAAGGCCGCCGCCGTCGCCGTCGCCACCCCGTGCTGTCCGGCCCCGGTCTCGGCGATCACGCGCGGCTTGCCCATCTGCTGGGCGAGCAGCGCCTGGCCGAGCACGTTGTTGATCTTGTGCGCCCCGGTGTGACAGAGATCCTCGCGCTTGAGGAAGATCTGCGCGCCGCCCGCGTGCTCGGTGAGCCGCGCCGCGAAGAAGAGCGGCGTGGGCCGCCCGGCGTAGTCCTTGAGGAGCCCGCCGAGCCGCGACTGAAAGGCCCGATCGCGCCGGGCGCGGGCGTACGCCTTCTCCAGCTCGACGAGGGGCGCCATCAGCGTCTCCGGCACGAAGCGGCCGCCGAAGCGGCCGAAGCGGCCGGCGGCGTCGGGCCAGCGCTTCACGCCCGCCTCGCTTCTTCGACGAATCGCCGGACCTCGTCGTGATCCTTGCGGCCCGGCGAGGCCTCCACCCCGGAGTTCACGTCGACGCCGTAGGGGCGCACGACCGCGACCGCGCGGGCCACGTTATCCGGGGTCAGCCCGCCGGAGAGGATGACGAGCCGGGAGGCGGGGCCGTGGGACACCATGGTCCGCGCCACCGCCCACTCGAGCGGCTCACGCGTCTCGCCCTCGCTCCAGCGGGCCGTGCTGTCGAGCAGGATCGCGGCGGCGACCTTGGTGTACTGGAACGCCTGCCAGCGGTCCCGTATGCGGTACTCGGGCAGGCCCTCGAGCGTCGAGGCGGGCGGCAACTTGATGGTCTTGATCACGGGCAGCGCGTAACCCTCGAGGTCCTCGGGCTTCTCGTCGCCGTGGAACTGCAGCGCGCGCAGCCCGCAGGCCTCGGCCACCGCCTTGACGTGACCGGACGGATGGTCCCAGAACACACCCACCGGCGTCACGAAGGGCGGCAGCTTGCGGACGATCGGCGCCACCTCGGCGGGCGTGACGAAGCGCGGGGTGCCTTCGACGAAGATGAAGCCGAGCGCGTCGGCACCGGCGTCGACCGCGGCCCGAGCGTCGGCGGCGTTGGTGATCCCGCAGATCTTGACCCGGATCATGGATCGACGTGGGGGGCGCCGACATGACCCCCCGATCCCGTCAGCGCGAGCTCCCGCACCTTGGCCGCTACGTCGGGCGCGCGCACGAGGGCCTCGCCCACCAGCACGGCGTGGGCGCCGGCGGCGACGACCGTGCGGACCTGGTCCGCGGTGAAGAATCCGCTCTCGCTGACCGCGATCACGTCGCGCGGGATCATCGGCAGCAGCTCGAGACTGGTCTCGATGCGGGTCTCGAAGGTCTTGAGATCGCGGTTGTTGATGCCGACGATGCGGGCGCCCGCCCTCAACGCCACGTCGATCTCCGACGCCGTGTGCGCCTCGACCAGCGCGGCCAGCCCGAGGCCCGTGGCCGCCTGCCGGAGATCGGCGAGGCGCCCGGCGTCGAGGATGGACACGATCAGCAGCACCGCGTCGGCCCCCGCGGCCCGCGCCTCCCAGATCTGATATTCGTCGAGCGTGAAGTCCTTGCGCAGGATCGGGGCGTCCACGCGATCGCGGATCGCGGTGAGGAACTCCAGGCTGCCCTGGAAGTATTTCTCGTCGGTCAACACCGACAGCGCGGCGGCGCCGTTGGCCGCGTAGGCCTCGGCCAGGGCCAGCGGGTCGAAGCGCTCGGCCAGCACCCCGCGCGACGGCGAGGCCTTCTTCACCTCGGCGAGCAGCCGGACGCCGCCCGACTCCGGCGTGAGCGCGCGGGCGAAATCGCGGGGCGCCGGGCGCGCCGCGCTCCGGCGCTCCAGCTCGCTCCGCGGCACGTCCCGCCGTTGCCGCCCAAGCTCCTGCCGCTTGTGGGCAACGATCTCATCCAAAATCGACATCTGCAGACTACCGAGTCCGCAGGCCGATCAAAAAGGGCCAGATGCTAGGCGGCGAGGAGTGGCGCGACCGAGGCGTATGCCGCATACGCCGCGTGGCAGTCGGAGGTGAGGCCGTCAGGACGAGCCGACCCTTCAATGGCCCAAAAGTCCGCCCGACGAGCCAACGACGCAGATGGCCCTTTTTCATCGGCCTGCTAGAAATCCTGTCGGAGGCCTCGACGGCGGAGCGTGTCCATCGGGAGATGGGTCAGCTGGTCGAGGACGAAGTCGCGAATCGTCCGCGGCGGCGGCAGATCGCGCACGACGCGGCCGCCGCTCACGAGCGGCTTCAGCACGCTCTCCCACGATGCTTGGGCCACTGAAGGGCTCGGCTCGTCGCCCGAGCGCGACTCACCTCGCACGGCCACACACCGGCACGGCGCCGGCGGCTTGCCGGCGGGGACGACGACGGTCGTCCGGCAGGCACGGCAGCGCAGCACGTCCTTGGCGCCCGACCACTTGCCGCGCTTGGCCATCGGGCGGCCCTCGATCTCCATGATGTCGAGCGCGAAGTTGAGCACGGGCGCGCTGGCGATGGACGTCCCGACCCCGTAGGCGTCGGCCACCGGATTGAGGATGAGGATCTCGTACTCGTCCACCCCGCCGGAAGCGATGAGCTTCACGTGCTCGAACCCGCGCAGATCGAGCTCCCACCGGACTTCCTGCAGGATGCGGAAGAAGTCCCCGCGGCGCGACGAGGGCGTGTCGAGGCGGACCGCGTAGAGATCCTTGCCCAGCGCTTCGGCCACGCGGATGGCCTCGAACTTCTCGTCCTGGAGCGTGTCGACGAGGGCGACCCGGCGCACCTTGGGATCGACCACTTCGTGGAACGCCCGGAGCGCCTCGACCGTATCGCCGACCATGAGCACCAGCGAGTGCGGGATCGTCCCCATCGGGTCGGCCTCGATCAGCTCGGCCGACTTGGTCACCGCGACCCCGTCACAGCCCCCGATGAACGCGTTGCGCTCGATCATCGGGGCCAGCGTCGGGTGCATGCGGCGGGCCCCGAACGAGATCACCTGGCGCTCGCCCGCCGCCTTCTTGCAGCGCGCGGCCTTGGTGGCGATGCCGGAGGCCTGGCAGAGCAACCCGAGCAGCGCGGTCTCGTACGGCGCCCAGTCGACGTACGTGCCCTCGATCACCATCACCGGCTGGTACGGCTCGAACACGCTGCCCTCATCCATGGCGCGGACGTCGACCGGCAACCCCTCCAGCAGCAGCGCCGCCTCCTCGATACCGGCCAGGATGCCCCACTGCCAATCCTCGGGGAGGCTCTTCAGGTAGATCTCGGCCTTCACGCTCTTGCGGTCGTTGCGGTGGCGCAGGATCTCGACCGTCCGCTCGAAGTAGACGTCGCAGACCTCGCCGCTCTTGATCTCCGCGTCCGAGGCGGTGTGGAAGGGACGTTTCGCGGTCGTCATCGGAGTTGGGGAAGTCTGGCAGAAGGCGGAGGCCAAGTCAACGTGACGCCCGCCGACGCACTCTCCCAAAAACCTCAGAGAGTCAGCGACTTGAGGTACGCCCGGAACTCGTCGGCGAGGTCGGGACGGGCGAGCGCGAACTCCACGGTGGCCTTGAGGAAGCCGAGCTTGTCGCCGGTGTCGTAGCGTTTGCCCTCGAAGGCCAGCGCGTACATGGGCCGACGCTCGCGCAGCCGGCGCAGGGCGTCGGTGAGCTGGATCTCGCCGCGGCGGTCGGGCGCGGTCTCGGCGAGGATCGCGAACAGGTCGGGGGTCAGCACGTAGCGCCCGATGATGGCGAGGTCGGAGGGAGCTTCTTCGGCGCTCGGCTTCTCCACCAGGTCGGTGATCTCGTAGACGTTGTCGCCGAGGGGCCGCGCCGCGATGACCCCGTACTGATGGATGCGCTCGCGCGGCACCCGTTCGACGGCAATGACGGGCCCCTGCAGACTCTCGAAGACGTCGAGGAGCTGGCGCATGCACGGCACCGACGCGGTGATGATGTCGTCGCCGAGGAACACGGCGAACGGCTCGTCGCCGACCAGCGAGCGCGCGCACAGGATGGCGTGGCCGAGCCCGAGGGGCTCCTTCTGGCGCACGTAGCAGACGGACGCCAGCTCGGAGATCGTCTTGATCTGGGCCAGCTCGTCGACCTTGCCACGGTCGGCGAGGTAGTACTCCAGCTCGAAGGCGGCGTCGAAGTGGTCCTCGATCGCCCGCTTGCCGCGCCCGGTGACGATGACCAGCTCGTTGAGCCCGGAGGCCACCGCCTCTTCCACCACGTACTGGATGGTCGGCTTGTCGACGAGCGGCAGCATCTCCTTGGGCTGGGCCTTGGTGACGGGCAGGAAGCGGGTCCCCAGGCCCGCGGCGGGAAACACACCTTTACGTACCTTCATCCGGCTACGCTCCTTGCTGGGCGGGCCCGGCGGTCGGCCACTTCTCGCGCTCGAAGGCCCCCTTGATCCGGCGGCGCAGCTCGTATTCCGCCTCCAGGCGCTTGTCCGACTCGACCTTCGCCGTGAGGCGGAGGACCGGCTCGGCCCCGCTGAATCTGATGATACCGTTCGTTTGCGGAGGTTCCAGCGCGGCGCCGCTCTCGCGCGCCCACTCTTCCCCCGCCTGCTTGAGCACGCCGAGGGCCGACTCCACCGGCACGTCCCGCGGCAGCGTGACCTCGACCACCGCACGGGCCCAGCCGCGGCTGCGGTTGGTGAACGCGGCGAGCTGGCCGTTGGGGACCACGTGCAGGCTGCCGTCGAACGCGCGCAGCTTGGTCACGCGCAGCCCGATGGCCTCGACCGCGCCCTGATGGCCGTCGACCTCGATCACGTCGCCCACGGCGATCAGTCCCTCGAACAGCAGGAAGATGCCGGTGATCACGTCCTTGACGAGCGACTGGGCGCCGAACCCGATGGCCAGACCCAGCACGCCGGCCGAGACCACGATGGCCTGCACGTCGACGCCCAGCTCGCGCAGGACCACGACCACCACCACGAATCCGATCAGCCAGCGAAGGACGTTGGTCACCAGCGAGGACACGGTGCGGAGACGAAGCTGCCGCGGCGACAGCGCCGGCTCTCCGTCGCGGGGCGCGAGCCTTCGCTCGATGAACCGCGTGAGCACCGCGTAGGCGACGAAGAGCACCGCGATGGTCACGAGGACGGCGGTCAGTCGGGAGAGCAGGGCGAGGGCGGCCGGCGGCAGCGCGGTCACGCGACGTGGCGACGGGAGGCGTCGCCTCGCGGGGGCTCGCGGCGACGCCGGCGCGCCAGCGCGGTGAGCGCGATCACGTAGGTGGCGCCGCCGGCCACCAGCCCCACGATCGTCGAGCCGACCAGCAGGGGCAGCGAGCTGCCGCGCAGCCACGACCACACGGCCGCCCACGACAGCGCGCCCGGATCGCGCAGCAGCAGATCGAACGAGGCCGCGTCGGCCTCGCGCAGGCCGGGCGCGACCAGGAGCCCGATCTTGATCGCGGCGCCGTACACGAACGGGGCGAACCACGGCACGTTGAGCCACGTGCCCAGGATCGTGGCGGCCCGGTTGAACCGGAACACCGCGGCCACCGCGATGGCCAGGAGGGTCTGCAGTCCCCAGAACGGCGTGCAGCTGATGAAGACCCCGACGGCGAGGGCCACCGCGAGGCGCCGGGGCGGATCGTCGAGGTGGAGCAGCTCCCGAAAGCGCGCTCCGAGACTCGCCGACGACCATCTCATCGGCCGCGCCCCCGTCCCACGGTCTCCAGCACCGCGATCAGCGTCAACACGCAGATCGCCTGGAGCAGGATCAGCACCGCCTGCGGCGGGGTGGCCCGCTCCAGCAGGATGGCCGACAGTCCCAGCGTGGTCGAGATCGAGAAGATCAGGAACACGCTGCGCGGGCGGCTGAAGCCCAGCGCTTCGAAGCGATGGTGGATGTGATCGCGCCCGGCGTAGGCGAGCCACTCGCGCACGCCGTGCACCTTGCCGGTCATCACGCGCACGGTCCCCACGAACGCGATGTCGAACAGCGGGACCCCGAGGATGAGCGTCGGCGTGAGCAGGCCCACCAGTCCATTTTCGGCCCATTCGCCCATGACCGCCAGCCCGGCCAGCGTGAACCCGATGAAGCTGGCGCCGCCGTCGCCGAGGAAGATGCGGGCGCCGCCGGGACGGAAGTTGTGGGGCAGGAAGCCGAGACACGCCCCCACCAGCGCGGCCGAGAGGAAGGTGAGGAAGCGCTGGCCGGTCTGGATGGCCGTGATGCTGAAGAACACGCCGGCGATCGCGCCCAGCCCGGCGGCCAGCCCATCCATGCCATCGAGGAACTGGACGGCGTTGGTGACGGTGATGAACCAGAGCAGGGTCAGCGCCACGTTGAGCCAGACGAAGCCGGGCATCCAGTTCGGAGCCACGTGGAGCGTGACCCCCCAGCTCATCGCGATGGCCGCCGCTCCCGCCTGTCCCGCGAGCTTGATCGAGGCGGGCAGGTCGAGCAGATCGTCGAGGATGCCGACGACCACCACCGCCGTCGCGCCCAGGGCCACCCCCTTGAGCTCGCGCGAAAAGCTGAAGTTGAAGAGGACGGTCAGGGCGAACGCGAAATACACCCCCAGGCCGCCCAGCAGCGGTGTGGGCACGGCCTGGAGTTTCCGGGGCGACGGCTGATCGAGCACGCCCCGCCACAGCGCGTAGCCGCGCACGATCGGCACCGCGGAGAACGCCGCCGCGAAGGCCACGCCCGCGAGGTACGGCCACACCAGACCGGTGTCGTGACACCACCGGCGGACGGGCGGCGCCATCAGCAGCACCAGCACGCCGAGACCCAGCACGCTCAGCCCGAACCCCATGCGCGCGGAGGTTGCCGCGACCGCCGTGCTCATCGTCCGAACACGTCCGCCAGGGCCGCCGCCACCGTCTCGACCTCGTCGTCGGTCAGGGCCGGATAGCACGGCACCGACACGCACGTGTTCCAGAGTCGCTCGGCCTCCGGGTATCCCGACAGGCCGAGCGCGCGGTGCAGCGGCCGGAACACCGGCCGCCGCGCCGTCACTCCACGCGCGTGCAACGCCTCCAGCACGCCGAGCAGGGGAACCTCGCTCCGCACGACGAACCGATGGTACACGTGGGCGTCGCCGTCGTCCGCGGGCGGACGGCACGGGGCCGAGGCGAGACGACGGCGGTATTCTCCGGCGATGGCTCGGCGCCGCACAATGAACGCGTCGAGACGCGCGAGCTGACTCCGGCCGAGCGCGGCCTGCATGTCGGTGAGCTTGGCGTTCGATCGCGGGACGAGGTCGTCGCGCTCGTCGTAGTCACGGCCGTCGCGGACCCGCGCGACGAGGTCTTCCGGGCCCAGGACCATGCCCCCCTCCCCGGTCGCCAGCAGCTTGGTCGCGTAGAACGAGCACACGGCCAGGCGCCCCTGCGAGCCCGCGGCGCGCCCCCCGACCCGCGCGCCGAGGGCCTGGGCGCAGTCCTCGACGACCGGCACGCCGAGGGCTTCGAAGGGCCCGAGGTCGACGGCGAGGCCGAACGCGTGGGGCACGACGATGGCCCGTGTGCGCGGTCCGCGCCGTCGTTCCGCGTCGACCGCCGACAGCGTGAGGGTCGCGGGATCGGCGTCGGCGAGCACCGGCTGCGCCCCGCAGCGAGTCACCGCGTGATGCAGCGCATCGCACGCATAGGTCGGCAGGATGACTTCCCCGCCCGGCCCCACGTCGAGGGCGCGCAGGGCCAGCTCGAGCGCGGCCGTCCCCGAGCTGACCGCGGCGGCGGCGGGTACGCCGACGCGCCGAGCCACCGCGCGCTCGAAGGCCTCGACCTCCGGCCCCTGGGCGAGCTGTCCCGCGCGGACGACCCGCGCCACCGCCTCGACGTCGTCCTCGGAGACGTGCGGCCGGGAATGCGGGATCAAATATCGAGGAGGAGGCGCACCGACTGGAAGGCTTCGGCGTACTTCACGCGGGCCTGGATGCCGCGGAAGTTCGCGCACGACACCGCCAGCTCGAGGATCGTGAGGTCTTCGATGTTGGTCTTGCTCACCTGCGAGCGGTGGGCTTCGAGGGCGGCGAGCTTGAGGTCGAGCACCTTGTCGACGTTGGTGTAGCAGTTCGGGACGAAGTTCTGCGTCGAGGGCACTTCGTAGAAGAGGAAGTTCGGGATGTAGCGCGTGGCCGAGACCGTGGCCTGGGCCAGACTCCGGTGGTCCTGGTGCGTGTCGTCGGGGAAGTTCACGAAGATCATGGTCGGCCGCACGCGACGGATGACGTTCTCCAGGGCCGCGATGAGGTCGCGGCTCAGCGGCACCTCGGTGTCGGGGAACCCGCCCCACACCACCTCGCGCGCCCCCAGGGCCACGGCGGCGTCCCGCTGCTCGCCCGCCCGCACGTCCGGCGCCCCGCCCCGGCTGCCGTCGGAGGCCACGAACAGCACGATGTCGTGTCCCCGCTGCGCGTAGAGCGCGAGCGTTCCCCCGCATCCGTACTCGATGTCGTCGGGGTGCGCACCGATGGCGAGCACGTTCATGGTCGGTCGAACAGTGGGATCCATCCGTTCCCCTTTTGAAGGATTGCGAACGCCTGATCCCCAGCCGTCAATAATAAGTCGAGGGCCGAGAGATGCGGCACGAATTCGCCGTGGATCTGGGCGTAGACGGGATGCTCGTACCGCTGGGCGAGCACCGCGATGCCGGCGGCGGCGAATTCGGCGAGGTCCATGTAGCCGGCGCCGTGCGGTCCGGCGAGGTAGGTGTCGGCGCCCGCCGCGCGGCACAGCGCCACCAGACGGGCTGTTGGATTGGGGGGCCTAGCCTCGGGCCCCCCAATCCCCCCGCCCTCGTCGCGCCCCGGCGAAGCCGTGGCGCTTCTCGAACTGCCCAGCAGCTCGGAGGCGAGCCGGAGGGGCGTGGCGATGCCGAGGGCGCGGGCCAGCCACTGGGCGCTGGCCGTGGCGAGCGGGGCCAGGTGGGTCCACGGGGTCGCGTAGAGCCGTCGGAGTTCCTCGCCGTGGCGGGCCAGGCCGGGGGCCCGCGCGTACGCCTGCTCGATGGCCCGCAGGTGCCGGGCCGGCCACGCCTGAGAACTATCGATCGTCACCGCCGAGATGGGCGTGCCCAGGGAGGCGTGGACGGGCACGGTGAGCCACCGGACCCCGTCGCGGGTCTTGATGCGGTTGCGGTTCTGCCAGCCGTTCTTCTCGTACTGCACGACGTCGAGCACGATGAACAGGTCGGCGGCCGCCCACTTGGCCAGATAGCCGAGCCACGGCAGGTACTGCGGCTGATGGATGGCCACCCTCACGGGAGACTCACGAAGATGGGGCTCGAGAGAATGCGGTGCGGGGTGCGGCCGCGGGCGTCGATGCGGAAGACGACGGGGCGGCCGTCGAAGACTTCGCGGTAGGTGGCGCGAACGCTGGCGTCGCCGGACCAGCCGTCGAGGACGGCGCCGTTGCGCACGAGCGTGACCCGCAGTCCTCCGGCGCCCGATCCCGTGGCGTCGACGGCGATCCGCACCTCCATCTCCGTCCCGCTGGCCACGCGCAGGGTTTCTCCCGACACGGCCCTGGCGTTCCCCGCCGCCAGGCTCCAGTCGGCCAGCTCCAGCGCGCCCTCGGGCAGCCGCTGGAGCGCGTAGAGTCGGCCGCGCCGGAGCGCGTCGAGGGTCGCGGCCTCGGTCTTCTCGCCGACGAGGAACACGGTCTGGATGCCGCCGATGGGCTTGCCCCCGAGGGCATGGAGCCCGGCTTCGCCCAGGCCCCAGGCCGGCCGGCTCCGCTCGCCGGCGGCGTACTCGGTGAGCAGCCGGTCCCACCGGCCCCCGGGCTGCTCGAAGCGCGTGGACTGGGCGTAGACGGCGCCGAACCCGGTGTACTTAAAGGTTCTCATCAGGTCGTCCGGGTACGGATCGGTCCGCCAGGCCACCTGCACCCCGGCCACCGAGCGCCGGCCCTCGTCGGCCGCCTCGGGAAACGACCACACGGTGACGCCGCCGAGACGGTCGACGTGATCGATGAGGGCCTGGTGGGGCGCCACCCCGAAGTCCTGCCAGGGCGGGTAGGCGTCGACGGTGAACGGCCACGCGCGCACCACGGTCGCCGCGCCGATCAGGATCAGGATGCCGCCGACGAGCCAGGGCCGGCGGCGCTCGACCACGATGGCGCGGCCCACGCGCACCCGCCGCACCCGCCCGGCCGCGAGCAGGGCGACGCCGGGAACGACCAGCAGCGCGGGCAGCGCGTCGACCAGCGACTGCCACCCGTACCGGCGCGCGTACGGGTTGCCGCTCGCCGGCAGCGAGCGCAGCGCGGCGGGGTCGGTGACGCCGAACACCAGTAGGTTCTTCTGGGTGTTGTGCAGCATCATCGAGCGGGCGAGCGGCGAGCCCGACCAGTGCTGGTGAGGAATGACCTCGACCCCGGGCACCAGCACCACTTCGGGATGCGCGAGGCGGGCCCGCGCGATCTCCGAGCGATAGCGGTCGAGGCCGGCGTTCATGACCGACGGCTCGTCGTGAGCGACCCGGGTGAGCGCGCGGAACGGGGCCAGCCCGTACTCCACGCGGAGCAGGTAGTTCTCCACCACGAACAGCGCGCCGATCCCCTCCCCTCGCGCGATACGAGCCAGATCGTCGATGGACTTCTCTCCCGTCGACAGCCGGGAGTGCACGTGGACGACGGCGGGCAGCCGCTGCCATTCCTCCGCCCACGCCCGCGGCGCCACCAGCGCGATGGCGAGAGCGACGAAGACGACGGGACTCACGTCAGCCGCTTCTCGCGAACGAGCGCGGCGTAGAGATCGAGCATGCGCGTCTCGGCCACCGCCGTGGAAAACGTCTCCGCGCGCTCGCGCGCGACCTCGGCGAGCTTGGCGCGGACGCTCCCGTCGCGACCCAGCTCGATCAGCGCGGCGGCCAGCGCCGGCACGTCGTCGGGCGGAATGACGCGTCCCGCCTCGTCGTCGCCCACCACGGACGGAATGCCTCCGACGTCGCTGCCGACCACCGGCACTCCGAGGGCCATCGCCTCGACCAGCGCACGCCCCATGCCTTCGTTGCGCGAGGGCGCGGCGAGCACGTCCGCGGCGGCGAGGAGCGCCGCCACGTCCGAGCTGGGCCCGTGCAACCTCACGCGGGAGAGCACGCCGAGGCGCTCGGCCCGCGCGGCCAGCGCCGCCTCCTCCGGACCGTCGCCGATGATCACGGCGTGCGCCGCCGGCACGGCGGCGAGGAGGGCCGGCATGGCCTCGACGAGCAGGTCGAATCCCTTGACCGGGACCAGCCGTCCGAGCGCGGCCACCACGAACGCGTCCGCCGGAAGCCCGAGCGCGTCTCGCGCCGTCTCGCGCCGGGGGGCGCGCGCGCGCAGCTCGGCGGTGGGCACCCCGCTCGGCACCGTCACGAACTGAGCGCGGTGTCCGATGCCGAGGTCCAGATGCTCCTCGATCTCGCGATCGGTCAGGGTGACCACCCGATCGCTCCACCGCGCGGCGACCCGCTCCAGCGCCACGTAGAACGCGGTCACCGCGCGGCCGTGGTAGCCGTAGAAGATGTGGCCGTGCGGCTGATGGATGATCGCGGGCGTGCGGGCCAGCCGCGCGGCCAGCCGCCCCACGAATCCCGCCTTCGAGGTGTGGGTGTGCACGATGGCCGGCCGCTGCCGCCTCAGCAGCCGCACCAGCGTGACCACCGCGCGCACGTCGCGAAGGGGCGCGGGGTCGCGATCGAGGGTGGGGACGTCGACCAGGCGGCAGTCCTGGCGGCGCGCCCGCTCCACGAAGTTTTCCTCCGACGCGGCGATCCCCACCGCGAGCGTGGTGTCGTATCCCGCCCGCGCCATCGCGGCGATCTGGCGCAGGGTGTTGTCGGCGGCGCCCCCCAGGGTCAGTCGCGTGATCGCGTGGACGACGCGGATCATCGCGCGGCGGGCCGGCGGGCGTACAGCTCGAGGGCGGGCGCGAGCAGGCAGCGCCCGCCGGAGAGCCGGCCCAGCAGACCGACGCCCGCGGCGAGCAGCGCCCGCGGCACGATCACCGACAGTGCTCCCTGGCCCGAGCGCTCGTCGGACTCGGCCACCAGCGACGAGTTCAGCACGGCGACGACGTCGAGCCCGGCCCGCTCGACGAGGGCCCGCAGCCCGCGCGGGGTGAAGCTCCAGAGATGCAGCACCGGGGCGAGCGGGATCACGCGCCACAGCCACGGCACCGAGGACAGCATCCGCGCCATCGATCCGTGAAAGTGCCCGTTGGTGACCCGGATCACGAGCGCGCCGCCGGGGGCGAGCGCGCGGCGCGCTTCGTGGAGGACGGCGAGCGGATCGGTGGTGTGGTCGACGACGTTGAGCAGCGCGAGGCCGTCGACGGCGCCGTCGCGGATGGGCAGCGACGCGCCGTCGCCCTGAAGGACGGGACGCCCGGTGCCCGTGCGCGCGACCACGCACGCCTCGTGGGAGAGGTCGGTGGCCACGACGCGCCAGCCGACCTTCGCGGCCGCTCCGCCGAAATCGCCGCCGCCGCCGCCGACGTCGAGCAGGCGTCCCGGTGGGCGCAGCGCGGTCAGCCTCGCCGCGATCGACGCGAAGAGCCGCCTCCGCGCGCCGGGAGCGGGCGCGTGGGGGAAGTGTCGCGGGTACTCGACGTCGTAGACGAAGCGCACGCGGGCGCGGTCGGGCAGCACGGACTGGCGCAGCGTGCGACAGGACCGGCAGCGGCGAAAGGCGCGGCCGCACACGACCCGGCCGGCGTCGAGCATCGCCCCGCACACGCAGCGCTCGTCGCGCGCGGCCGGCCTCGCCAGCGCCGCCAGGGTCTCCTCGAGACGGGCCACGCCGTCGTCCCAGTCGTAGCGGCTCTCGGCGTGACGCCGGCACGCGCGGCGCAGCGCCTCGCCGCCCGCGGCGTCGTGCGACAGCTCGTCGAGGAAGCGCGCGAGGTCCTCGGCCATGGCCGCGGCGGAGGTGCCGCTGAACAGCAGCGATTTGGAGAGCGGGCCGAGGATCTCGGGCGTGGCTCCCACCGCGGTGCCGAGCACCGGCGTCCCGCACGCCAGCGCCTCCACCGTGACCAGGCCGAACCCTTCGAGGGCCTGGGTGGGCAGCACGAACGCGTCGGCGGCCTGGTAGCAGCGCGCGAGGTGCGCTTCGTCGACGAAGCCCAGGAACCGCACGTGCTCGGCGAGCCCCAGCCGCGCCACCAGCGATTCGAGCTCCCCACGCAGCGCGCCGTCTCCGCCGATCGCGAGCAGGACGTCCGGCACCTGGCGGCGGAGGAGATCGACGGCGCGGATCAGCTCGTCGAGCCCCATGCGCGGCTGGAGATTGCGCAGCGTGAACAGGATCGGCCGCGCATTCGGCCAGCCGAGGGCCGCGCGCACCGCGGCACGCGACTCGTTCGGGGGATGAAGCCGTGTCGTGTCGGCGCCGCCTTCGATCTTCACCACGCGATCGTCGTCGAGCCCGTAGAGCGTTCCCAGCAGGCCCGCCGAATAGTCGCTGAGCACGTGGATGCGCCCGACCCGCGCGAGGCTCCAGCGCTCGACGGCGCCGAGCAGCCGGGCGCCGGCGCCGCCCGCGATCCCGCGGCGGTGCCAGTCCGTGGTGCCGCGGCGCCCCTCGTATTCGAGGGCGGCCGGCGAGTGAAACGTGTAGAGGCTGGGCAGGCGCCGGAGCGTGCGCGCGGTCAACACGCCGAACGCCGAGAGCGGCTGGTGGAAGTGCAGGACGTCGGCGCCGTGAGCGCGGATCTCCTCCGCGACGGCGCGGCGGGCGCCGAGGACCGAGTCCCGCACGAAGCGCCACGCGGGACGGCGTGCCGCCGCGAAGTGACGGATGGTGACGCCTTCGCGCTCGATCGTGCCGGCGCCCCCCGCTTCGGGCTGGCGGGCGATCACGCGCACGCGGTGGCCGCGCGCGGCCAGCCGCCGCGCCTGCTCCCAGATCACGCGCTCGCCGCCGCCCACCACGGCCGCGGGCGAGACGTCGGCCACGATGAGCACGCGCAGCGGCGCCGTCACCGCCACGCCTCGCCGTCGACGTAGGACCGCATCCACAGCTCGAGCATCATGAGGCTCCACAGGCGATCGGCGTGGCTCCGCCGCCGCTCGAGGTGCTCGCGCTTGAGGGTGTCCACCACCGCGGGAACGAGCAGGCCGCGCGCGCGCACCCGATCGGCGGCCAGCAGGTCTTCCATCGCCTCGCGCAGATCCGTGCGCAGCCAGCGCGCGAGCGGGATCATGAACCCCTGCTTGCGCCGGGTGAGCAGCTCGCGCGGCAGCACGTCCGCGAAGGCGGCCTTGAGCACGGCCTTGAGCCGCCGGCCCGCGAGCTTCACGCGGGGGGCGATGCGCAGGCTCAGCTCGATCAGCCGGTGATCGCAGAACGGCGCCCGCAGCTCGAGCGAGTGGGCCATGCTCACGCGGTCGGCCATGGTGAGCAGGTCGTCGGGGACGTAGGTCGCGAGGTCGACGCGGAACGCGCCGTCGACGGGATCGCCGGGATCGCCGGTGGCGAAGGCCGCGCGCTGCCGGGCGTCGACGGCCGCCGTCCAGCGGGCGCGCAGCGCGGGGGTGGCCAGCCGCTCGAGATCGGCGGCGCCGAAGAACCGGGTCCAGCCGAGGTAGCGATCGGGCAACGGCGCCTCCGCGCCCGCCACGAAGCGCCGGGCGCGCGCGCCCCAGTCGGCGCCGCCCTCGGATTCGCGCGCCACGCTCCGCACCGCGACGCGCCCGAGACCGCGGACGAACGCCGGCAGCCGTCCATAGGTTTCCGAGAGCGAGAGCCCGAGATAGCGCGGATACCCCGCGAACGCCTCGTCGCCGCCGATGCCCGAGAGCGCGACCTTGACGTGGCGGGCCGTGGCCTGGGCCACGACCCAGGTCGCCAGGGCGGACGAATCGGCGAACGGCTCGTCGAACTGGTGGACGAGCGCGGGCAGCAGATCGGCCACGCGCGGCTCCAGCACCTCCTCGTGATGGTCGGTCTCGAAGCGCCGGGCCACCAGCCGCGCGTACGGCAGCTCGTCGAACGACGGGTCGGCGGCGCCGAAGCCGACCGTGAAGGTGGCGATGCGCTGGCCCGTGACCTGCCGCATGCTGGCCACGATCGCGCTCGAATCGATCCCGCCCGAGAGGAACACGCCGAGCGGCACGTCGCTCTCGAGCCGGAGCCGCACCGCTTCGACGAGGGCCTGGCGGACCAGCGCCGGCGCCTCCGCGGCGCTCACGGCGTCGGCGCGCGACACCTCGCCGGCGGGCAGCGTCCAGTACGCTCGCGTCGTCAGGCCCTCGCCGTCGGCGATGGCCAGGTGAGCGGGCGGAAGGCTGGACACCTCGGCGAACATCGAGCGGTCCCCCGGCGAATACCCGAAGGCCAGGTAGTGATGCAGGGTCGCGGGATCGACGTCGCGCCCGACGGACGGATGCGCGAGCAGCGCCTTGATCTCGGAGGCGAACAGCAGCACGCCGTCGCGCTGGCGGTAGTAGAGCGGCTTCTTGCCCAGGCGGTCGCGGGCCAGCACGAGCCGGCGGCGGCGGCGGTCCCACAGGGCGAACGCGAACATGCCGCGCAGATGCTCGACGCAGTCGTCGCCGAACGCTTCGTAGGCCCGGAGCAGGACCTCGGTGTCGCTGCGGGTGCGAAAGGTGTGGCCCCGCGCCTCCAGCGCGGCCCGCAGCTCGCGGAAGTTGTAGATCTCGCCGTTGTAGACGAGCCAGACCGACTCGTCCTCGTTGGCCATCGGCTGGCCGCCCCCCTCGAGATCGATGATGGCCAGGCGCGTCATGCCGAGACCGACACCGGACTCCACGTGCACGCCCTCGCCGTCGGGGCCGCGGTGCCTGAGCCGCGGCAGCATCGCGGCCAGCGTCTCGGCGCTGCCGTGGCCCACGTAGCCGGCGATGCCACACATCGCTCAGGCCCTCGCGTCCACCGTGGCCGGCGCGTCGCGCAGGAGGTCACGGTAGAACGCCTCGGTCTCGGCGATCATCCGAGACGCCGTGAAGCACGTCTGCACGCGCCGCCGGCCCGCGCGTCCCATCGCCCGCGCGCGCTCGGCGTCGGCGAGGGTGTCGAGCACCGCGCGGGCCAGCGCTTCGCCATCGGCGCGCTCGACCAGCACGCCGGTCACTCCCGGCTCCACGATCTCGGGAACGCCGTTGACCGCGGTGGCGACCACCGGCCGCTCCAGCGCCATCGCCTCCAGCACCACGAAGGGAAATCCCTCGGAGAGCGAGGTGAGGACGAAGACGTCGAGGGCGGCGAGCAGCGCGGCCACGTCGTCGCGCGCGCCCAGCACGCGGCACCACGCGCCGAGCCCGCGGGCGGCGACCGCGCGCTCGACCTCGGCGCGCAGCGGTCCGTCGCCGACGATCACGCCGTGGACGTCGGGGCGCTCTCGACGGACCGCGGCGATCAGCGCGACGAAGGCCAGCGGGTCCTTCTGCGGCGTGAGCCGTCCGACGAACCCGACCAGTGAGCCTCCGCCGGGAGCCAGGGTCTGCCGCAGCGCCGCCGCCGCCGGCCCCGCGCGGAGGGGATCGAAGTCATCGAGGTCGATTCCGTTTCCGACGATCACGGAACGGCCGGGGTAACCTCGCGCCAGGGCCGCGGCCACGCACAGCACGCGCGTGGTCAGCGGCAGCGTGAGCCGGTCCATCGCGCGGTAAACGGCGAGGCGGGCGGCCGAGACCGGATAGTCGGCGATCGCGTTGTGGACGGTGGAGACGACCGCGCGAACGCCGGCCAGTCGCGCGGCCAGGCGTGTGTAGAAGTTCGAGCGCGCGCCGTGCGACTGCACGAGGTCGGGAGCGAGACGGCGCAGCGCGCCCGCCAGGCGCACGACCGCACGCGGGCTCACCAGCGCCCCGAGGTCCACAACGTGAGCGGGGACGCCGAGCGCGGCGAGCCGACCGCACAGCGCTCCCGGCGCCGGAGCGATCACCTCCAGCGCGAAGGCCTCGCGGTCGAGGTGACGGGCCATCAGCTCCAGATAGTGCTCGCCGCCGCCCCAGTCGGCCGAGCCCGCGACGTGCACGATCCGCGCGGGCCCGCTCATCGCGCGGGCTTCCTTCCCACGAGGAGCAGGCTGCCCCGCAGGTGAGGCACGGCGTGGAACGGCACCTTGGCCAGGTCGACGAGGCGCTGGCGGGGCGCGCGCACGCAGTCGCGGGTGTCGTCGTCGACGAAGAACCGCCGCTCCGCCACCACGAACCCCGCGCGCGTGAAGACGTCGACCATCTCGGCCATCGCGTATTCGCGGGCGTGGGGCCGCCATTCGTCGTCGGGATCGTGGTATCCGGGCGGAGCCAGGCGGTCGTTCGGCGAGCGGCCGACCAGGAGCTTGAAGACGTTGCCGATGCGGGTGACGTTGGGCGTGGTCAGTACCAGGTGGCCGCCGGGCGCGAGGATCCGGAAGGCCTCCTCGGTGAGGTGGTAGGGCGCGCTCAGGTGCTCGACGATCTCCAGCGCGAACGCGAGATCGACGGCGCCGTCGGCCACCGGCACGCGCTCCGGGTAGCCCTTGGCGCGGAACTCACCGCTGGTGGGGTCGAGGTCGACGGCGACGACCTCGGCGACGGCGTCCTCGCGCATGAAGCGGACGAACTCCGGCGTGGCCATGAGTCCGGCCCCGATCAGCCGCGCCCGCGGGCGCAGCGTCCGCAGCAGGCGCAGGAGGCTGCCCGGGTAGGGACCGAGGTCGGCGATCGTGGCCTCGTCGCCGGCCAGATGGCGGAAACCGGTCTCCAGGGCCACGAACAGCCGGTCACGGCTCTTGAGCGCGTGGTGGGCCGGCCGCGTGAAGCGCCCGTCGCCGTCGTCGAAGACCTCGAAAGGTGACGGCTGGTAGGCGGCCAGGAGCCGGGAGAACGCGGCGCGGGTGAAGGGCGTCATCGGCGGCGCGCGACCTCGGCGCGGCAGTGCCGGTCGACCTCCTCGCCGAGCCGGTCCCACGCGTAGCGGCCCATCAGCGCCCACGCCCGCTCGCCCAGCTGGCGCCGGAGGGGAGCGTCGCGGAGCAGCTCGAGCAGGCCCCTCACGAACGCCTCGGCATTTGCCGCCACCCGTAGGTGTCGTCCGTCCTCGGCCTCGGGAATGCCCTCGAGGGCGAGCGGGCTGACCACGCTGGGCAGGCCGCACGCCATCGCCTCCAGCAGCTTGACCTTGATGCCGGTGCCCTCGCGCATGGGACAGACGAAGATCGTCGATCGACGGAGCACGTCGAACACGTCGGGCACGAAGCCGAGGAGGTCCACGCCGTCGATCGCCCGACACGTCGACGCGAGCTCGGGCGACGCCCCCCCGCCGATGATCTGCAGGCGCACGTCCGGATGCCGCTGACGGACGCGCGGGAAGATCTCCCGGCAGAGGTGCAGGACGGCGTCGGCGTTGGGCCGGTAGTCGAGGGCGCCCGTGAAGGCCAGCCGCGGCGGCCCCGCCACCGGCGGCCCCGCGGTCGCCACCCGGTCGACGCCGGTCGGGGCGACCTCGACCCGGCACCGCCACTCCCCGATGGCCCGGCGAAAGGCCGCCGCCTCCGACGGGCTGCTCACGAAGACGGTCAGGTCGCGCCCAAAGAGCCGGCGCTCGACGCCGCGATAGCGCGCGGCCTGGAGGCGATACCAGAGACGGCGGGCCGGATGCCGCTCGGCGCCGGCCTGACGGGCGTAGTAACGGGACGTGCAATCGCAGACGTCCCACACCACCGGCGCCACCGCGAGCGCTTCGAGGGCCAGCAGCGCGGTGTCGACCCCGACGAGATGGACGAGGTCGAAGCGCTCCTGGTCGAGCACGTCGCGAATCCGCCGGAAGAACGCGTCGGCGGGCGTGATCATCCCGAACGGGTACCCGCCCGCCACCGCGCGCAGCCGATCCGCGACCCCGAGGGGGAACGGATCGACGACGATCTCCACGCGGTCGCAGAACCCCTTCAGGTGCTGCTCGGCTTCGGGCGCGGGCTCGCCGGCCCGACAGACGTAGGAGACCTCGTGTCGTCGCGCCAGCTCGCGCAGGTACCCGTAGACCCGCACGTTGCCCCCGTCGCGGACGGGATACGGGACCCGATAGCCGGCGCAGAGGAGCTTCACGGCCGCGGCGAGGCCTCGAGGTAGGGCTTGAGGAGGTCGGGGTGCTCGCCGAAGCGCTCGACCGAGTACGGGATCAAGAGCTCTCGCACGCGCGCCATGTACGCGTCGGCGGCCTCGGCCAGGGTGCCCACGCTCCACATCCGCTGGGCCCGATGGAGCGCGTAGTCCTCGAGGCGGGCGAACCGGCCCTGGAGCGGCGGGTTCTCCGACCAGTCGGACCAGCAATCGCGCAGGTACATCCGCAGCGGCTTCTTGACCTGCAGGTGGAAGAAGTACGGCTCGGGCCACTGCGCGACCTCGTAATAGAGCGGGACCTTGACGTCCTCGAAGTGGATGGGAAACGGCGCGCGCGGGTCGCGCAGGATGCGCGGCCAGCCCGGCGGCGGACCGTCGAGCGTCCGCGAGACCCGCACGAAGCGCAGCGCCGGCGACCGCACGGCGGCGAACGGCTCGTGCCGGAGCTCCCAGCCCGGGCACTGGTGCCAGAGGTCCCCCATCAGCTCGACGCACGTGAGGCGCACGTGGAAGTGGCGGGACGGGGGCAGGCCCAGGATGCGCTCGCGCAGGCCCGCGATGGCGTGGGGGCCGGTGGTGCGGGCCACGAAGTCGCCGTCCCACTTGAGAACCCATCGGTATGTCGCCTGGGCCAGCGCGAAGTTCGAGAGGTCGACGTGGTCCAGCCCGGGCCGGGAGAACAGCCGGACCTTGGGGGCGAGGGCGTCGGCGACGCGGGCCAGGATCTCGGGCGTCCGGTCGGTCGAGCCGTTGTCGACCACGATCACCTCGTCGACCGCGTCGCTCACCGAGCGCAGGCACGGCTCGATCCACTCCTCCTCGTTCTTGACCCGCGCGATGGCGCTGATGCCGCGCGGGCGGCCCTCCGGGCGGGGGGCGAGGCCGAGGGCGGGGGCCCGGCTCAAGATCTTGCGGACCGCCCAGCCGCGCGTGCGGATCACGCGCTCACGTCCGCGCACGCGGCGGCCCGGCCCTCGAGGACGGGCTCGAGCGCCGCCGCGATCCGGTCCCACGAGTGGTGAGCGCAGGCGAACCGGCGGCCCCGCTCGCCGAGGTCGGCGCGGCGCGCGGGATCGGCGGCGAGGGCGCCCAGCGCGTCGGCCAGCGCGCCCGCGTCGTCGGGGGGCACGAGGGTGAGCGCATCGGCCCTCTTGGCGAGCCAGCGGACCGAGTCCAGGTCGGAGGCGACCACCGGACGGGCGCAGGCCATCGCGTCGAGCACCTTGAACGGCGAGGTCTCGCCGCGGTCGGCGGTGAACGGCGCCGCCACCACGTCCATGGCCCCGAGCCACGCCGGGACCTCCGCGTACGGGATCTGTCCGACGAAGCGGACGGCCTCGGCCACGCCCCGCTCTCGCGCGTAGGCCTCCCAGGCCCGGCGCATCACGCCGTCGCCCACGATCAATCCCGTCGCGCCGCCCTCGCGCGGACGCAGGCGGGCGACGGCATCGATGAGCGTCGGCACGCCCTGGTGGCGATAGCAGAGGCCGACGAATCCGACCACGAAGGCCCCCGGCGGCAGCCCGAGCCGCCGGCGACACTCGGCCGCGTCGGCGGGGACGAAGTGATCGACGTCGGTGCCGCTCGGCACGACGTGGATGCGCGAGTGCTCCACGTCGTAGCGCTCGGCTAGCATGCGCTCGAGCCCGGGCGTCAGCGTCACCACCGCGTCGCTACCCCGCACGGCCCGTCCCTCCATGCGAGCGAAGAGCCGCTGCTCCCAGCGCGGACGTCTTTCCACGCGCAGGAACTCGAGCGTGTCGGCGTTGACTTCGAGCACCACGCGGGCGCCGGTGAGCCGGCGGAGCACGAGCGGCAGCGCGTTGAGCCCGCTGCGGAAGTACACGACGTCGGGCCGTCGCTCGCGGGCCAGCCCCCACGCCCGCGCCAGCATCGACGGGTACGCAGTGAGCGGGCGCAGCCCGCGTGCGTCGAGCACCGGATACGTCGCGGACGCCACCGGGCGCAGCGGCACCCGTCCCGGCAGCGCGGGATAGAGCACGCTCGCGTCGTGACCGGCCCGGGTGAGCGCGGCGGCCAGCTCCCAGAGCTTGCGAAATCCGCCGGCGTCGGCCCGTAGGCCCGGCTCGTACGAGTAGTCCAGGAAGAGGATCCGCATGGTCAGCCGGCGAGCGCCTCGTACACGCCCGCGGTCACCGCCGCCGTCGATTTCCAGTCGAAGGTCGCGACCCGCGCGAGCCCACGCTCGACCAGCGAACCCCGGAGATCCGCGTCCCGCGTCACCCGCGCGATCGCCGAGGCGAGCGCCTCCGACGACACGGGCGGGTCGAGCAGGATCGCGGCGTCGCCGGCCACTTCCGGCAGCGACGTGGTCCGATAGGTGATGACCGGCGTCCCGCACGCCATCGCCTCCAGCACCGGGAAGCCGAACCCTTCGTAGAACGAGGGATAGACGAAGACCGACGCCCCCCGATAGAGGCCGGGAAGATCGCGATCGGGCACGTAACCGAGCACCCGCACCCGGCGCTCCAGTCCGAGCCTCGCCACCGTCTCGGGAAAATCGGTGCGTCCGGCGATGACGGTTCCCGCGACCACGAGGTCGATCGCCGGGTCGAGCTGGCCCACGGCGCCGAGCAGGGTGCGATAGTCCTTCCGCCGGTCGATGGTGCCGACGTACAGCACGTAGCGGCACGGCAGTCCATAGGTGGCTCTCACGTCGTCGGCGGTGGCGGCGCCGGCGGTCTCCAGCGGCACGCCCCACGGCGCCACGTGCACGCGCGCCTCGGGGACTCCGGCCAGCGCGACCACGTCGCGCTTGGTGGCGGCCGAGGGAACGAGCACGGCGTGCGCGCGGCGGGCCGCCCGCGGCACCATGTGTCCCCAGTACCAGCGGCTGCGCGCGTGCGGGAGCAGCTCGGGATGGCGCGTGGGGGCCAGATCGTGCACGGTCATCACGGTCTTCGTGGGCGTCACCATGGGCCCCGGGGTGCCGCCGCACACGTGCAGGACGTCGGCGCCCAGCCGCAGGGCGCGCAGCGGCAGCTCCACCTGCTCCCACAGGAGCTGTCGCGATAGCCGCCAGGACGAGGCGCCGGGCGGCTCGCACGTGAGGTATTGGTGGTGGGGAAAATCGGCGCGCAGGCGGCCGAGCAGATACCGGAGCGCCTTGCCGCTCCCGGTCGGCCGCTCGGACATGCCTCGCGCGTCGATGCAGATCCGCATGATCAGGACGTCCGCGGGGTGTCTGAGGGCACCCGGGGACGCGCGACGAAGACCAGCACGAGGCACCAGCGGCGCAGGACGCCGACGCGCGCGAGCCGCTCGTTGACGAACCACGAGACCGCCGGCACCCACTTGGGCAGCAGGATCCTCCGGTCTTCCCTGATCACCTCGAAGCCGGTTTCATGGAGGAGACGCCGGATGTCGTCCGCGGGCATCCAGCGATGGTCGCCCTCGGGCATCTTCAGGCGCAGCCGCTCGGCCAGGTGGAGGATCGACTGCCAGGCCGGGTTCGCGGTCATGACGATGAGCCGGCTCTCGGGATGACAGGCGCGGCGCGCGGAGGCCAGCGCCGATCGAGGATCCCAGAGGTGCTCCAGCACGTCGACCATCATGATCCAGTCGAAGGCCTCGCCCGGCTCAAGAGCCTCGGCATCCGCCACCCGGAACCGCAAGCCTGGGAATCGCCCCTCGGCCAGCTTCACCATGGCGGGACTGAAATCCACGCCCATGCCGTAGGCCGGACGGACGGCGTCGAGGAGCGTGCCGGTGCCGCACCCCACGTCGAGGACGCGCGCCCCCGCCGGGACCTCGCCGCCGAGGATGCGCGCGAGCGAGCGATAGTAGTACCAGGCGCGCCGCTTCCACCCGTCGTACTCGGGCGCCACCCGATCGAAGTGCCCCCGCACCCGCGTCTTGTGACTCACGCCGTCACACGAACTTGATCCGGCGCATGGCCACCAGGCACATGCGGAAGAGGAGCCAGCCGTGACGAAAGCGCCGGATGTTGGTGGAGCCGTACGAGCGCTCCAGGTAGCGCACGGGCAGCTCGGCGATCTTGAGGTTGAGGCGGGCCGCCCCGAACAGGAGGTCGAAGTCGCCGAAGGGGTCGAAGTCGCCGAAGTAGTCGCGGTGAGCCGCGATGCGCAGGTAGTCGGAGCGCAGGAGAACTTTGGTGCCGCAGAGCGTGTCGCGAAACCGCTGGTCGAGCAGGAAGCTGAAGAGCCCGCTGAACACCTTGTTGCCGAGCAGGTTGAGGAACCGCATGGCCTGCTGCTGACGCTGGTAGACCAGGCGCGAGCCGTTGATCAGCTCCCCGTGGCCGGCGAGCAGCGCGTCGAAGAACCTCGGCAGGTCTTCGGGGCGGACCGTGAGGTCGCCGTCGAGGATCATCAGCACGTCGCCCTTGGCGTGGGCGAATCCCTCGCGCACGGCGTCGCCCTTCCCCGCCCTCGTGGTCTGCGTGACCAGGCTGATCGCTCGCTCGGGATGATCGCGGATGGCCGCCTCGATCGCCTCGGCGGTCCCGTCCGTGGAGTGGCCTTCCACGAAGATCAGCTCGGTCCGGCGACCCATGGCCGGCACCCGCTCCACCGCCGCGGCGACGTTGCCGCGCTCGTTCCGGCACGGGATCACCACCGACACGCTGAGCCGCTCGCGACCGAGCGGCCGGGGCGCGGGCCGGGCGATCACCACGTGCATCAGGGCCAGCCGCTGGAGCCCGGGCAGGCGCGCCAGGATGCGGTTGCCCAGGGGAGCCAGGAGGGGGAGCGCGACGGGGCACAGCATGAGGCTGGCCGTCTTGACCACGTCGAATCCGGACAGGCGGAGGATGTTCTCGATGTCCTGGCGCGGGAGCCAGTGCTGCACGGGCTGCGGCATCTTGAGTCCGAGGCGCTCGGCGGCGCGGAGCAGCGGCTCCCACAGATAGTTGTAGTAGCTGATGATGATCCGGCTGCGTCGCGCGACCACGTGGTGCAGCTCCGTCAATCCGCTCTGCACGTCCTCGAGGTTGCCCACGAGGTCGGACAGCACGACGTAGTCGAAGGGACCGGAGAGCGGCAAGCGCCCGGCGTCGCCGACCACGAACCGGTGCTCCGGGTGTCGGCTCCTGGCCACGCGGACCATCGCGAGGCTGAAGTCCACCCCGACCCCTTTGCCGGGCGAGGCCACCGTCGCCAGCAGGTCTCCGGTGCCGCAGCCGACCTCGAGGACGCTGGCCTCGGGGGGAACGAGGAATCGCACGAAGCGCTCCAGCTCCGCGTGGTATCCCCGCGCCCGCCGCCGCCAGCGCGCGCGCTCGGGGGCGAGGGCGTCGAAGTGCGCGCGCAGATCGGTCTGGCTCACGGCGCCGCGCCCACCCTGTAGACGACGTACGCGCGGTTGGCGAACACCTCCGCCAGCGGCAGCCGCGGCACCGAGGGACCGGCGAGGACGTGCGTCGCGCCATAGCGACGAGCGGCGGCGAGCAGCGAATCCGGCTCAGCGCCCGCGTAGGCCGCCACGACGTCGCGAAAGCGCGCGTACCATGCCGTCGCCCTGTCCGCCGAGAAGATGAAGAGTCCCGCATCCTTGGTCGCCACCACGGTGCCGCGGCGCGCGTACACGCGCAGCGCGGCCGCGTCGGCGGGCGCGGCGAGCAGCAACGCGGTGGGAGGCGTCTCTGCGCGGACCCAGTCGGCCATCTCGCGAAACGCGCGCGGCTCGTGCGGCACGAAGGGAAGCGACGGGAGGGGATCGGGCGGCTGACTCGGATTCCACGAGGCGCGCTCACCGAGCCGAATCCCCGCGCCGGCGAGGCCGCGGCCGAGCAGCGCGTCCCACCCCGCCCCCGTCGAGAGCGCGAGCGCGCCCACGAGCGCGAGGGCGGCGAGACGAGGCGTCCCGCCCGCGGTCCACACCGCACGGGCGACCGCGAGCACCGGGACCGACAGGAACAGGTAGAGAAATCCGCTGGCCCGGCCGAGCGAGAAACGGGCGAGCGCGGGCGCCAGCGAGGCCACCAGGGTGGCCATCGTGAGGGTCAGCGCGGCGGCGATGCCCGCAACCGACCAGCGGAAGGCCTGCGGGTCGAGGCAGGCCCGGCTCGCGCGGAGGGTCAGCGCCAGCGCCAGCACCGGGACGCCGAAGTCGAACACGAGCGGCCCCAGGAAGGCGGGGAGCCCGCTCGGCAGCAGCTCCGGGTTTCGGAACCGCAGGAACCAGGCCGGCGCTGGGTAATCGGCCAGCAAGGAACCATGGTGCGCGAAGGCCGGGAGGACGCCCAGCCCGATCCCCGCGGCGAGGGCAACGATCGCGCGCACGCCCGATCGCAGGAAGAGCTCCTGGAGAAGCGCGACCATCGCGAGCTGGATGGCCGAAAGCGGATGGACGAGGGCACACAGACCGATCGCGAGCCCCGGCCACGCCAGCCGGGACGGGCGTTCGCGGGCTCGCCAGATCCAGAGCAGCAGCCACGGGGCCGCCGCCATGATCACGCTGCGCGCCAGCGGCTGGCCCATCAGGATGCCCCACTCGGTCAGCCACGCCATCCGGGGGCGGAGCGCGATCAGCCCCGCCAGCAGCGCGACGACGACGCCGCCCGTGAGGGCGCGGACCAGCGCGAACGTGCCAAGCGCGAAGACCAGAATGAGGAGCGCCGAGAGCGTGCGAAGCAGCGCCTCGGGCGTGTCCCACCACGGAGACAGTCTCGCGAGGATCCGCGTGTAGACCAGAGGCTCGATGAGCGGGGCCAGGGTCTGGAATCCCCAGTCCCCCGCGAACAGCGCGGGTTCTCGCAGGTGCAGCGCGGCGGCGACGTAGAGCACGCCGTCGTCGGCCGACGTCACCGGCGGCGGGGGCGCCAGCCAGAAGCGCCCGACGTAGACGGCCCAGCCGACAGCCACCAGCGCCACCGCCGCGGCGGAGCCACTACGCGCGGGCATGAGCGTCCAGGAGACGGGCTCGACAGAGCGTCCAGTCCGTGGCGAGGGCGGCCGTGAACACGCCGGCGACGGCGAGACACAGCACGGCGATGATCTCGACACGGTGACGGGCCTTCACGTCGCCAGGGCGGCGGGATCCGGCCGCGCGCGGGTCAGCAGAGGCAGTGCGGAGAGCACGAGGATGATCGGAAAGAATTCGTAGCGGAACGGGGTGGGCACGGAGACCTGCACGGTCAGCAGGATCAGCGCGAGATATCTCACGCAGGACGGGAGATCGCGCACCCGACGGTACGCGAGAGCGTAGACGACCGTCAGCAGCCCCGCTCCCACCCACGGGATGGCCCGGCTGAGACCGATGGGATACAGGAACGTGCTGAGTCCGAAGGTGTGGGTCACCCACCAGCGAGGCCCGTTCCAGCCGAGATCGCCGAACTTCATGTACCAGAGGGGCGTGCCGATCGTGAACTGCCAGAGTCCCTCCCAGCCGAAGGGCAGCGCCACCGCGACGACGACGGCGGCGGCGCCGATCGCCATCGACCGCCGCTCACGCGGCGCCACGCACCGCCACGCGTACAGCGCCAGGACGGGCACCAGCGGCAGCACGGTGTGACGGCTCATCACGCAGAGTCCCAGGCAGACCCCGGCCAGCCCCCACCACCGGCGACTCAGCGCCCACAGCAGAGCCGTCAGATAGAACCAATAAGTCTGCGTGTGACCGATGGCCCCGAACCACACGGCCGCGGGGGCGAGCAGCAGCGCACCCGCCGAGGCGAGACGGAGCCGCGCGGTCAGCCCGTCGTCGCCGGCGCGATCGGGACGCGCCGGCCCCGACCAGCGGGCCAGGCCGAGCAGCACGGCCGTGGCGAGCGCGGCCAGCAGGCCGACCAGGCGCAGGTCGACGCCGGCCCACGTCGCGGGGACGTACGGGAGCCAGAGGGCCGGGAGCCACGGGGGCACGTAGGGAAACCAGAGGTCCGTCGACGCGGTCCCCAGCGACACGGGCGCGCGCCTGACGTCCAGCGCGTCGACCCCGGCCTGGAAGGGGTTCGCGCGGTGGTACGGGTTGCCGCCGGCGAGGAGCGTTCGGCCGGCGGCGGCGATCAGCGGCAGCATGTCGGCCTGCGCCGGATCGAGCGGCGTGCGGGCGATCGCCGACAGGCGATAGCCGACGGCCAGGGCGACCAGCGTGAAGAAGATCACCCATCGTGCCGTCACCCCTGGCCTCGGCCCGAGCGCGGACCACCGCGTCGCCCAGGCCGGCGGTCGACGATGGCCCAGCAGCAGCACTCCCGCGTTCAGGGCGATGAAGACCACGGTCCCCACGCGGAAGGCGGCCTCCGGGTGTCCGGTCAGGGTCGCGAGCTTCGGGAACCAGGAGAGCGCCGCGTAGTCGAGCACGACCACGACGGGGGCCGCCACCTGCTCGAGCCTGAGGCTCATGGTCGCGCGCCGCCGGCGGCGCGCCGCGCCCGCCGATAGCTTCGCCAGCCACCGAGGGCCCCGTCGAGCAGCGCCCGGTGACGACGCGCGAGGAAGGCTAGCCCCTGGCCCGCGTAGGGACCGTTCATGACGTGGCCGCGGTAGAGCCGCCACAGGAGGGGCGCCAGCGAGGCCCGCGGCATGTGGGTCAGCGAGACGTAGACGTGGTTGTGGAAGAAGTCACGGTACCAGCGGTGCGAGCCGGCTCCCAGGCCGTGGAGATGGCGGTTCTCGCTGCCCCCCGCGCTGCCGTAGAAGTGGTGGACGATGGGGCGCGGATCGTAGACCACCCGGTAGCCAGCGGCCCGCACGCGCAGGCAGAGGTCGTTCTCCCAGCGAAACGCGTTGCCCGCGATGCGCTCGTCGCCGCCGCCGACCGCGACGAGGACGTCGCGCCGGAACGACATGTTGGCGCCGGGCGCGGTCGAGACGTCGCAGCGCCGGCGATGCGACCACCCGCTGTGAAAGAACCCCCAGACCGGATCGGCCGAGTGTGGATCGAACGCGGCCTCCCGCGGACACTCGGCGTCGAGCACCCGCCCGGCCACGCCGCCGATGGTCGCGTCCCGATAGTTGTCGAGGTGGTTCGCGATCAGGTCGCGGTCGGGCACTCGGACGTCGTCGTCCAGGAACAGCACGAACTCGCCGCGCGCGACCTGGAGGGCCCGGTTGGCCGCGGCGACCAGGCTCGGCGGACGGTGCCGAAGGTAGACGACACGCTCACGCACGGCGTCGAGAAACCGTTCCGTCTCCCCGTCGTGCTGCTCGGTCTGGTCGACCACGATGACCTCGTAATCCGCCCACGCGAGGTCGAGGACGTCGCGGAGCGTTTGGCAGAGCAGCCGCTCGCGCCGGTACGTCGGAATGACGACCGTGACCTTCATGGGCGGCGGTCAGGAGAACACCGGCGCCTCACCAGTGTCCGTCCACGCCAGGATCTGCTCCACCCGGCGCTCGATGGTGTGAGCGCGCCGGACCTTCCGCCATCCATTGGTGGCAATGGTCGAGGCCAGAGCGGGGTCGCGCTGGAGGCGAGAGAGCGCCGAAGCGAGCGCCGCCGGCTCCCTCCCCGAGAACAGGACGATCTCCACGCCATCCTCGAAGAGGGCCCGGTTGCGCGGCCGACCGGGCACGTCCCAGGTCACCACCGCGCGGCCGGCCGCCATGGCCTCGGTGACCCGGCCCGGATAGGTGCCGACCGAATGCGGAAGATTGACGACCACTGCGTCGCTGCGGAGCGCGGCCATCCATCGGCGGAAGACCTGTCGCCGCAATCGGCGAAGCAGGAACAGGTGAACGGCCGACGCGAGGCGCGGGGATGGCCGCCGGCGACGCACCCAGGCCGCCGCCGCCATCTGCATCCGATCGAACAGCCGGGGATAGGCGGTGCCGCGCTCCGCCGGCGGCGCGACCACGAGGGATCCGCGGAGGCCCTCGTCGCGCGCCAGGGCGATCCGGTCGCCATAGAGGCTGCCGCGGAAGACCGCCGGCCCCGTCCTCGGCACGCCCGGGCGAGGGGTGACGAAGCGCGCGGGCACCGCCTGCGGCCACCAGCACGCGCGCACGTCGCCGGCGGCGTCGATCGCGGTCGCGTCCACCTCGTCGGTGGCGGCGGCGTGGGTGAGGAACTTCAGGCGGTGACGGACGTTGCCCGCGCGGGCCCGATAGTGCGGCGCGGCGGCGTAGATGGCCTCGTCGTAGTGCAGCGACTCCAGCAGGAAGCCCACGCGAACGGGAGCGAGTCCGGCGATGAAGTCCAGCACGTCGTCGTCCAGCGCCTGATGGACGATCTCGACCCAGACCTGATCGAAGCGCTCGGCCCCGCAGATCTCCTTCAACCGGGGGAGCCAGGGCGTGGTGACGGTCAGGGGACGGCATCCGTTGGCGCGGAGGCCCTCTTCGAGTCCGAGCTGGACCGAATAGGTCAAGGGACGCGCGGTTTCCCACCAGTCGAATTCGAGGAGGAGGCAGAGCACCCGTCGGGTCATCCACGCCTTCTACCGGCAGCCCACGGTTCTGACGGAATCGGTCCCGCGGATCGGCTGGCCACCCGTCGTGCGTCCCCCGACGGACGCGGAAGTCACCCCACAGACGATGCCGGTGTCCTCGGTGTTGAAGTGGAGGATCAGATCCACGTCCCCATCTCCGTCGACGTCCTCGAGGGCGAACTGCACCGGAGCCGCCTCGGTGCCGGTTGGACCGAAGCGCACGGTGGTGGGGCTGACCGTCGCGGCATTGAAGGTGTTCGTCGTCAGGATGGCCACCGGGATGACTCCATTGTTTCGTGGATTGATGCTGTTCGGAAAACTCCCCGGTTTGATGTCGATCGTGACCAAGAGCTCGTTCTTGCATTTGCCCGCGCTGCCCGCGGCGAAGAGGGCTTGGATTTCCGACGCCGAGAGGGCGCGCTCGAAGATCTCCACTTCGTCGACCAAGCCATTCAGCCGGAACCCTTCGGCGCGGCCAATGGTCAGCGTGGCCGTGGGATCGGGAATCGAGAAGGTACTGGTGTCGGTGGCGACCTGGGCGCCATCGATGTAGAGCACGTAGGTGATTCCGCTCCGGGTGACGGCCACGTGATACCACCGCCCCAGCGCCGGGCTCCACGGCGCGACCACGGTGTCGTGCGCGAACGGCACCGGCGCCGGGTGCGGGCTATTGATGTGGAACCGGAGGGCGGGAACCCCCGGCTGTTTGTCGTGCCCGAGGGCGTCGTACCAGAAGATCCACTTGTTCTGTTCGCCACTCGCGTTGTCGTGGGCGATGAACGGGTCGCGGCCATTCAAGCCGTTGAAGCGCACCCAGAGATCGATCGTGAAGTCCTCCGTCCCGAGCGTCCAGATCGGATCGTCGGCAACCTCGATCCAGCCGTTGCCGTCGAAGCTGAAGGCGTCGGCGACCATGCCGGGGGCGAAGCCGGCGGATCCGATGATCGAGCCGTTCCGCCCGCTCACGATCTCGTTCGCGTTCCCGTCCCCAGGCCACCACGCGACCATGCCCGAGGGCGGTGGAAGGCACGTTTGCGGCGCCGCTGTCTGGGAGGTGAAGAGCAGGAACACGGCGAACGCCGCCGCTGACACTTGGCCCTTCTTGCCGATGCCTTTCATCGGATGCTCCTTTCGTCGCCCACTGCCCTCACCGAGAGGGCGACGTCGCAGATGCGCTCGACGGCGGCGGGGGTGAGCTTCGGATGATTCGGCAGCTGGAAGCTGCAGTCGTGGATGCGATCGGCCACGCGCAGGTCCTGCGTCGGGAAGCGCCGCCGCCAGTACGGCTGCCGCGACATGTTGCCGCCGCCCAGCGGGCGCGTCTCGATGCGCGCGGCCCTGAGCGCGCGGCCGACCCGCTCGCGATGCGCGGCCGACGACGCCAGTCCCGCGAACGAGATGCTGCAGATGGTGGCGCGGTCGTTGGACTGACACGCGAAGTCGGGATGGGCGGCGAAGCGCGCCTGGTAGACGCGATGGTTCTCGATGCGCCGGGCCACCACCGCGTCGATCTTGCGCATCTGCGACAGCCCGATCCGCGCGTTGAGGTCGGTGGAGCGGACGTTGAAGCCCGGGTGGTAGAACGTGAAGGGACGGTTGAACTCGAGCGGCGCGTGCTCCCGCGCCAGCGCCGCCTCCTCGGCCGGGTCGAGGTCCTTGGCCCAGCCGTGGCTTCGGACCTGGAGGAGGATCCGGTACAGCTCGGCGTCACTGGTCGAGACCATCCCGCCCTCGATCGTCGAGAGGTGGTGGCCGTAGAAGAACGACATGCTGGCGACCTCGCCGAACGTGCCCACCCGGCGGCCGTCGTAGCACGACCCCAGCGCGGCGCAGCAGTCCTCCATGAGCACGAATCCGTAGCGCTCTTTGAGATCCAGGATCGGCGCCATGTCGGCGGGGACGCCGAGCACGTGGACGACGATCACCGCGCCCGGCCGCTCGCGCCGGACGATGGTCTCGAGGTGGCCCGGGTCGAGGCCGAAGGTCACGGGGTCGGCCTCGCACATGATCGGCTCCATGCCGAACTGGATGGCCGGGGCCACCGTGGTGGCCCAGCTCACCGCCGGCACCACAACCTTCAGGTTCGATAGACGGCCCGAGGCGAGCAGTCCGTAGTACATGAGGAGGTTGGCCGACGAGCCGGAATTCACGAAGGCGGAGTGACGCACGCCCAGCCACTCGCTCCAGGCGCCCTCGAACCGCCTCACCAGCGGCCCCTGCGTCAACCACGGGTTCGTGCCGAGCCACTCGACGAGGTCCCGGAGATCGTCGGCGTCGATGGTCTGGTCGGCGAGCCGATAGTCGTCCGCCATCAAAACGGCCCGCGGAATGCGACGATTTCCGGCGACTCGCCGGGCGGCGGACGCCACGCCGGCCCCCGCTCGTGAACGAGCCGATGGGCCGTCGAGGCGATGCCGGCGTGGTCGGGATAGAAGAGCCGCTCCAGCGCCGGCGACGGCGGGCACGTCACGGGCTCGAAGCCGAGCCGGCCCACGCGGACCTCACGCTCGCCCTGGAGGCGCTCGACCACGCGGGTCACGATCTCGGCGCTGGCTCCGCACGAGAGCCACGCGGTATCGACGACGAGCAGCCGGCCCGTCTTGCGGACGGACGCCACGATCGTGTCGGTGTCGAGCGGCGAGAGGCTGACGGGGTCGATCACCTCGGCGCTGATGCCGACGCCCTCCAGGTGTCGGGCGGCGCGGAGACACTCGACGACCATGTGCGAGATCCCCACCAGCGTCACGTCGCCGCCGGGAGCCAGCACGCGGGCCCGACCGAAGGGCACCGTGTACTCGTCGCTGGGTACGGGGCCGCGCAGCGCGTGCACGAGACGATGCTCCACGAAAATCACGGGGTTTTCGTCGCGGATCGCGGCGACGAGGCACCCCTTGGCGTCGTACGGGGTCGTCGGGGCGACGACCTTGAGGCCGGGGACGTGCATGAACATCGAGTGCAGGCCCTGCGAGTGCTGGGCCCCCTGCCCCCAGCTGCGCCCGATGATCGCGCGGACGACCAGGGGGACCGACACCGCGCCGCCGAACATGTAGTGCATCTTGGCCGCCATGTTGACGAGCTGGTTCATGGCCAGCAGCAGGAAGTCCATCCGGATGTGGACGTGGATCGGGCGCAGGCCGCCCAGGGCGGCGCCGATGGCCACCCCGGTCATGGCGTCCTCGGACAGCGGCGTGTCGAAGACCCGGTCGCCGCCGAACTTTTGGTGCAGTCCGGCGGTGGTCCCGTAGATGCCGCGGAAGTCGTCGACGCCGAGCCCGAACACCACCACCGACGCGTCGCGCGCCATCTCCTGCTCGGTGGCCTCGTGCAGGGCCTCGGCGTAGCTGAGCGTGCGGTCCATGCTCACCCGTTGTCGAAGACGTCGGTGTACAGCTCGGCCGGCTCCGGCTCGGGACTCGCCTCGGCGAACGCGAACGCCTCGCGGATCTCGGCCTCGACCTCGGCCTCGATCGCCGCCCGCACGCGCCCCTCGAGGCGGGCGCCCACCCGCGCCACCTCGTCGCGCTCGAACCACGGCGCCGCCTCGGCGCGCGAGCGGTAGCCGGCCTCGAAATCCTCGCGGGGGCCGACGTGCTCCTTCCATCGATACGTCACGCACTCGAGAAAGCGCGGGCCGTCACCGGCGCGGATGGCGGCCACCGCCGCCGCCGCGCGCGCGTGGATCTCCGTCACGTCGCCGCTCTCCACCCGCTCGGCCACGATGCCGTAGCCGCGCACCCGTCCCACCAGGTCGAGCGTGGACTGCCGGGTCCACTGGGGCGCGTGGATGGCGTAGCGGTTGTTCTCGCAGACGAAGAGCACGGGGATCTTCCGGAGCGCCGCGAAGTTGAGGCTCTCGTGGAACACGCCTTCCTCCACCGCCCCGTCGCCGAACACGCTGGCCACGACCGTCGGCCGTCCCCGCACCTTGGCCGCGTACGCGTAGCCGACGGCGACGGGAATGGTCGTGCCCACGACCGCGGAGGTCCCCAGCACGCCGGCCTCGGGGTCGATCAGGTGCATCGAGCCGCCCTTGCCCCGCGCGCAGCCCGTGCCCTTGGCGTAGAGCTCGGCGACCATGCCGCACAGGTCGCCGCCCTTGGCGAGGTAGAGCGCGTGACTGCGATAGGTTCCCGACACCACGTCGCCGGCGGCGAGGGCCTCGCACACCCCCACCGACACCGCCTCCTGGCCGATGGCCAGGTGCACCGGACTCTTGATCTTGTCGGTGGGGTAGACGCGGGCGATCTCCTCCTCGACCCGGCGGATCCGGTACAGCGATCGATAGAAGCGCTCGTCCACTATGAGCGCTCCCCGAGGCCGGCGTCGCGGAACCACTCGTAGGTCCGCCGCAGCGCCTCGCGCATGGACATTTGACGCTGCCAGCCCAGGGCGGCCAGGCGGCCGCCGTCCAGGACCTTCCGCGGGGTGCCGTCGGGCCGCGCCCGATCGAAACGGATCTCGCCCCGGTAGCCGACGACCTCGCGGATGAGCGCGGCCAGCTCGGCGATCGACAGCTCGCCGCCCCCGCCGAGGTTGATGGGGCCGGGGTCGTCGTAGCGCTCCATCACGCAGAGACCGGCCTCGGCGAGGTCGTCGACGAAGATGAAGTCGCGGCGCGCCGATCCCGTGCCCCACACCTCGACCGCGGGCGCGCCCGCGCGGCGGGCGCGATGCATCTTGCCCATCAGGGCGGCCACCACGTGGGCGTCCTCGGCGTCGAACTCGTCGCCGGGGCCGAAGCTGTCGCCGGCGATCGCCGCCACGAACGGGCTGCCGTGCTCGCCGCGGTAGGCGTGGCAGAGCGTGAGTCCGGCCAGCTTGGCCAGCGCGTAGGGGGCGCTGGTGGGCTCGAGCGGTCCCGTCATCAGGGCCTCCTCGCGCATCGGCTGCGCACAGGCCCGCGGGTAGATGCACGAGCTGGCCAGGTAGAGGAGCTTGCGGACGCGGTGGCGCCGGGACGCTTCCAGCACGTGGGAAGCCACCAAAAGATTGTCTCGCATCAGGCGGGCCGGCTCGCGCTGGTTGAGGCCGATCCCGCCCGAGCGGCCCGCCGCCACGAACACGTAGTGGGGAGCCAGCGCCGCGAACGCGTGCGCGACGGCGCCGGCATCGGTGAAATCGGGATCGTCGCCCACCCCGACGAGGCCTTCGTAGCCGTGACGGCCCAGGGCCCGCACGAGGGCGGCGCCGATGGACGTGTCGGAGCCGGCGACGTAGATCCGCGCGTCCTTTTCCACGGGCTATCCGCCGCCGGCGCTCCGGCGATCGGACCACGTCCGCTCCTCGAGCGGATACTCGGCCTCGGCGTCGAAGAAGATGATCTGGCTGCCCGACGACTCGAAGCGGAACGGCACGAACACGAGCCGCCGCAGCCGCTCCTTGAGGGCGGCCTGGCGCTCGGGCGGGACGAACAGCAGCATGAACCCGCCGCCGCCGGCGCCGATCAGCTTGCCGCCGACGGCCCCGGCCGCGGCGGCCTCGGCGTAGATCGCCTCCACGTCCGCGTTGGAGACCGAGGGGCTCAGGCTCCGCTTGGCCTGCCACGCCTCGTCCAGCAGCTTGCCGAACGGGGTGAGGTCGCCGCTCCCGCTCAGGATGTCGATGGCCTCGTCGACCATCTCCCCCATGAGCCGGAGCTGACGGCGCCGGCTGTCGAGGTCGTGGACGTAGGTCTCGGCCACATCCGACGCGGTCCGTGCCCTTCCCGAGTAGCACAGCATCAGGTGATCGTTGAGCGCGGCCAGCCGCTCGCGCCCGAGCGTCACCGGCCGGACCACCGCGTCGCCGTCCTCGGGAAAGTGGATGTGATTGAACCCGCCGTACGCCGCCAGCACCTGGTCCTGCGAGCCGACCGTCTCCCGGATGCGCTCCTGTTCCACGACGATGGCCTCGCGGGCGAGCTGTCGCTTGCTGGGCATCCGACCGAGCAGGCCGTGCAGCGCGTGGAGCAGCCCGACCGTGAAGGCCGAGCTGGAGCCCATCCCGCTCCGGGCCGGGAGGTCTCCGTCGTGGTGGATCTCCACGCCGCGCTCGAGCCCGAGGTAGCGCAGGATCTCGCGCACCGCCGGGTGCTGGATCTGGGAGACCTCGTGGCAGTTCTCGATCTTGGAATAGACGACCCGGATGCGGTGCTCGAAGAACGGGGGCAGGAAGCGGCAGGTGAGATAGCAATACTTGTCGATGGTGGTCGCCACCACCGCGCCGCCGTGCTGCCGATACCAGGCGGGATAGTCGGTGCCGCCCCCGAAGAACGAGATGCGAAACGGCGTGCGGCTGATGATCATGGGCGCTGGCTCACGCGTTGCGGTGGGCGCCCCGCCCCAGCATGCGGTAGCCCCTGATCAGCTCGCGAATGCCCTCGCCCAGCGTGCGCCGCGCCTCGAAGCCGGCCTTGCGGAAACGCTCGTTGGACACCACGTAGTTCCGCTTGTCCGGATCGCTGCCGACCTCCGAGAAGTGGACGTAGAAGCGCGGGACCTGGGCCTGGATGGCGCGGGCCAGCTCCGCCTTGGACACGTTGGCCTCGTCGAGGCCGGCGTTGTAGGCGCGCCCGATCATCTCGCCGGCGTGCTCGAGACAGTAGGCGAAGCCGTCGGCCACGTCGCGGACGTGGATGAAGTTCCGCTTGAAGTCCTTCTCGAAGATCACGAGATAGCCGTCGGTGACCGCCGCGTAGACGAAGTGGTTGACCAGCAGGTCCAGCCGCATGCGCGGCGACATGCCGAAGACCGTGGCCAGCCGGAGCGTGATCACGTTGGGGCTCGCGAGCAGCTCGGCCTCGGCCTCGACCTTGTCGCGGCCGTAGAGCGACACCGGGGCGAGCGGGCTGTCCTCGGTGCACGCGATGTCCCCCGTCGTGGTCCCGTAGCCGCTGTTGGTGGTGGGGAACACCACGAGCTGGTCCGGGCTCCGCAGCCGGTTGAGCAGGCGGATGGCGTCGAGGTTGACCGACGTCGCCAGCCGCGGGTCCCGGTCGCAGGCCGGCGCGCCGACGATGGCGGCGAGCGGAATGATCGCGTCGGCCTCGCGCACCAGCGGCCCGAGGTGACGCTCGTCGCGCGCGTCGCCGAAGACGAAGTCGAAGCCGGGATGCGCGCACAGGTGAAAGAGGCTGTGCTGGCCGTACATCAGGTTGTCGAGCACGGTGACGCGATGCCCGGCGGCCAGGAGGTGCTCGCAGAGGATGGAGCCCAGGTAGCCGGCCCCGCCCGTCACGAGAATGCGTGAGTTCATGGAGCCTGCTCCCCGCGTGTCGATGCGCGCGACATCGTTCGTTGGACGCGATCAGTATAGCGACCCCACGGGCGCCGGCCAAAAATCGCGGGACGCGCGCGCGAGCGTCGCGCCAAGTTTGTCATTCGGGAAGCCCGACGCCGGCGAGCGGCGAGGGCTCGGCGAGTGGGAGCGGCCGGGGCAGGCGCCACACGCTCCGGCCGTTGACGTAGCCCGTGTTCGTGGCCGCCGGCACGGCCCCATCCGGGTCGAACGCGAGCACCTCCAGGTGAAGCGACTCCACGAACAGCACGTTGCGCATCGAGAGGCGGCCGCGGTCGGCTCCGATGTGCAAGCGGTAGAGTCCGGGTCGGAGCGTGTTGTCGACCTCGAAATCGACCGCGTACCGTCCGGGCGCCAATTCCCAACGCCCGGCCCCACCGTCGTCCTGGTGAACGGTGAAGATGCTGACGCCCTCCGGGGTGCGAAGGCTCACCCCGAACGACACGTCCTCCACGGGGGCGAGGACCTCGAACTCCAGGCCCAGCCGGATCCTTTCGGTCCAGTGCACGACGAAGCGGCCGGCCACGCCGTTCTGGAGGCTCACCCGCAGCAGACGGATCTCGTGGACGCCCCCGACGTGGTCGGCCACGGCGATCTCCTGATCGGCGGAGGTCACCGCGTGGCTCGCCAGGTATTCCTCGACGACGTCCCCGGCGGGACCGAGGCGCGCCAGTCGGCCCGCCTCGAGCAAGAGCGCGCGCTGGCACAGGGCCCGCACCGTGCCCAGGTTGTGGCTCACGAGCAGCACCGTCCGTCCGTCGCGGGCCACCCGCTCCATCCGCCCGATGCACTTGCGCTGGAACTCGATGTCGCCGACGGCCAGCACCTCGTCGACGAGCAGGATTTCGGGCTGGAGATGAGCGGCCACGGCGAAGGCCAGCCGGACGCGCATGCCGCTCGAGTAGTGCTTCACCGGGGTGTCGATGAACCGCTCCACGCCGGAGAACTCGACGATCTCGTCCAGCCTGGCCGCCACTTCGGCGCGGGCCATGCCGAGGATCACCCCGTTCAGGAACACGTTCTCCCGCCCGGTCAGCTCGGGGCTGAAGCCGGTCCCGATCTCCAGCAGCGCGCCGACCCGTCCACGGATCTCCACGCGTCCGAGGGTCGGCGGCGTGATCCGCGACAGGATCTTCAGGAGTGTGCTCTTGCCGGCGCCGTTGCGGCCGATGACGCCGATGACCTCACCCTCGCTGATCTCGAACGACACGTCGCGCAGCGCCCACAGCGTCTCGCGCTCGGTCTCGGGGTGGCGCCACCGGCTGAACGGCCGTATCACCGCCGAGACCAGCGCTTCGCGAAGCGTCTGGTACCCGCCTCGATGGACGCCGAGCCGATATCGTTTCCCGACGCCCTCGGCCCGGATGACCACGCTCATACGACGTCGGCGAACGTCCGCTCGAGGCGGGCGAAGTAGCGCAGGCCGCCCACGAGCAAGATCAGCGTCGCCGCCGATGAGGCGACCACCAGGGTCAGCGGCATGCCGGTTCCCCCCAGCAGAGCCCAGCGGAACCCTTCGATCACCCCGGCCATGGGATTCAGCCCGTAGAGCCAGCGCCAGCGCTCGGGCACGAGGCTCGCGGGATACGCGACCGGGCTCGCGAAGAGCCAGAGGTTCGTGAGGAACGGCAGCGCGTACCGCACGTCGCGGTAGCGCACGTTGCAGGCGGCCAGCCACACGCCGACCGTGACCGCGGCCACCGAGGCGAGCGCCACGAAGAGCGGGAGGGCGAGGACCGCCGGGCCGGGCACGAGGCCGTACCACAGCATCATGGCCAGGAGCACGGTGAAGGCGACCGCGAAATCGACCAGCCCGACGCCGAGGGGCGCCAGCACCAGGAGCAGGCGCGGGAAGTACACCTTGGTCACGAGGTCCTGGTGCGTGACGAGGCTCTGGCTCGACTGGCTGACCACGTGGGCGAACAGCATCCACGGCAGGAGGGCCGCGTACGTGAACACCGGATAGGGCAGGCCGTCGGACGGCAGGCCGCCCAGCCGGCCGAAGAACACGGTGAACACGACCATGGTGAGCAGCGGCTGCAGCAACGCCCACCCGGCGCCGAGGAGCGTCTGCTTGTAGCGGAGCTTCAGGTCCTTCCAGGCCAGGAAGTAGAGCAGCTCGCGGTACGCCCAGATCTCGCGGACGTCCGAGATCCGCCAGCCCACCGAGGGCACGATGACCACGGGCTTCACGGGAGCATCTCGGAGGATCGTGGCGCTCACGCCCGGATCACTCCCCGCGCGGCGAGGCTCGCTCCGGACGGCGCGGGCACCGCCAGCACGTTGTAGAAATCCAGGGCCGGCGGCGGGGCGCCCAGCTCGCGCAGCGGCAAGGGACCGATGTAGAACAATCGGTATCCCCACCCGGCCAGCCGATCTCGCAGGTCGGCCTCCGTGTAGCCGAAGGCCACGGTGTTGATGGAGAACTCGAGCAGCATCAGCGGCCGGCCGCGCGCGATCAGTCGGGCGCCCCCCTCCAGGACGAGCAGCTCCGCGCCCTCCACGTCCGCCTTGAGCACGTCGAGACGGGCCAGCGAATGGGCGGCCGCGTAGTCGTCGAGGGTGTCCACCGCGACGTCGCGCTGGCGGCCGCGCGTGCAGACCGTCTGGCGCAGCGAGTTGCCGCCGACGTTCGACACGTCGGCCAGGAAGAGTGGCGCCCGGCCCCGCTCGCGGGCGAGGGCCGCCTGGGTGCACACGACGTTGGCGCAGCGGTTGAGCCGGACGTTCGTCGTGAGTTGCGAGAAGGTCTGCGGATCCGGCTCGAAAGCATGGACGGAGCCGGTGGGCCCGACGAGCGGCGAGGCGATGATCGCGTACTGGCCGACGTGGGAGCCCGCGTCGACCACGACCATTCCCGGCGCCAGGATCGCCCGCCACACCGCCACCGTGTCGGGCTCGTAGGCGCCGTGGCGCGCGATCTCGCCGCCGACCGCATCGAGGGGATCCACCTCGATCGGCTGGCCGGTGACCAGCGACACCCGCTTGCGCATCCGATAGCCGAGACGCGACCTCAAGCGAGAGAACAGCGGATGCTCGCGGCGCGGATATCGCACGTAGGTCTCGCCCCACAGCCGCACGGCGAGCCCGGGCACGCCCGGGATGCGGGTCACCGCGTCGCCGACGAGCGACCGCCACCTCACCCTGGACCCGGCGTCCGGCCACCGTGCTCTTCCACGAAGGCGCGGTAGACGGCGTCCCATACCCCTTGGGCACGCAGCAACAGCTCCACGCACTCACGCACGGCTCCGTGACCGCCCGCGGCCTTCGTCACCACGTGCGCGAGCTTCTTCACGTCCGTCACGGCGTCGGCCACCGTCACGGCCAGGCCCGCCCGCTGGAGCGCCGGGAGATCGAGGAGGTCGTCGCCGATGTAGGCGAGCGCGTCGGCGGACATCCCGTGCTCCGCCAGCAGCGCGTCGACCACGTCGCCCTTTCGCCGGGCGCCCAGCACCACCTTTCCCACGCCGAGCTTCTCGCCGCGCGCCTTGGCGATGGGACTCGTCTCGCCGGTGACCAGGGCCGTCCGGAGGCCGGCGCGATGGGCGAGGGCCAGGCCGATGCCGTCGTGGGTGTGGAACATCTTCAGCTCCTCGCCGCGGTCGGACAGGACCATCCGGCCGTCGGTGAGCACGCCGTCCACGTCCATCACGAGCAGACGGATCTTTCGCGCCCGCGCCGCCACGTCGCGCTTCATACCGAGTTCCGCAACACCCGCAGGGGCGGACGCGCCGGCTCGGGAGCGGGCGCCTGCTGGGCGAGCAGCGGCAGCGCGACGACCACGGCCATGAAGAACCAGAACGGTTCCATGATGCGGATGATGATGAAGGTGTTCGACCCGAAGGCGTGGACGAGGATGCCGACGGTCCCGGCCAGGAATCCGATGACGACGCCGCGGTCGTCGGAATCCCGCAGGAGGGACAGCGAGTCACCCGCGCTCCGGAGGACGCTGATCACCAGCCACGCGAACGCCGCGAAGCCCACGATGCCGGTTTCCACGAGCGTCCGGAAGTACTGGGCGTCCAGGAAGTGGAACCCGGTGACCCCGTAGCCCAGGATCGGCCGTCGCATCCAGCCCCTGACCGCGTTCTGCATGGCGTGGAGGCGCTCGGAGGTCGAGGGATCGAGGGCGACCGTGCCGACGCGCACGGTGGCCTGCCCCGCCTCGGGCTTGAAGGTGTAGGCGATCCGTTCCTTCACGGACTTCGGCGCGAGGTCGGTGAGGAGCAAGGGGGAGAGCAGCAGGCAGAAGCCGAGCAGCACGATCAGCAGCCGGCGGTTGCGGGACAGCAGGGCGAGGGTGAGCGACATGGGCACCACCCCGAGGTAGGACGCGCGCGACAGCGTGAACGTGAAGGGCACGGCCAGGAGGCCCGTCAGCCCGAGGCTCCACAGGCGCACCCGCATGTGCTGGGTCTCCAGGGCGAGGCCGGCGAGGATGCCGATCATCAGCAGCAGGTACCCGCCGAACGTGTTCGGCTCGCCCGCCTCGCCCTCGAACGGCGCCGACACCCGCTGGCCGCTCGGGATCTGCGCGAGCCCGATGAGGCTGACGATGCCGGCCGTGAGGAAGGCGGCCATCATGAGGCGCCAAGCCTGGTCGCGGTCGCGCAGGTTGTTGAGCGTCATGTAGAAGACCACGAAGTACTCGACGTACTTCAGCACGTAGAACCAGCCGGCCGAGGTGCGGACGGTGCCGGTCAGCACGCCCACGATCGTGGCCAGCAGCGTGGCGGCGACGTAGGCCACGATCGGCAGGTTCAGCCGGCTCTTGATGGCCAGGCCCAGCTCCTTGTTCATCGCCATCTTCGCCAGCCAGCTGAGGCCGATCACCACCAGCAACAGGTCTTCGAGCCGGATCACCACCCCGCGTCCCTCGGCGAAGCTCCGAGGCCCGCTGCCGAACTCCGGAGACAGCAGCATGGAGAAGAGCACGAGATAGAGGCCGGCCTCGGTCCGGATGAACATCAGGACGAAGACGGCGAAGGCGGCGGTGACCGCCACCAGGTGCTGGAGCGGCATGGCTTACTTGGCGCGGACCACGCGGTTGGGCAGGCTGAGCCGCGCCAGCTCGGCGGCCTTGCCCTCGGCTTCCTCCCGAGAGGCGAAGTTGCCGTGCCTGATCACGAACGTCTGGGCCTGGCCGGGCTGGGCCGCCACGCGGACCTGGTGACCTTTGGTTCTCAGGCTCTCGGCGAGCTGGACGGCCGCGCGCAGGAGCATCGGCTCGCCGACCCGCACGGCGAGCCCATCGCTGCCGCTGACGCCCAAGCCGTCGGGGAACCCTTGCTCGCGCAGCGTGGCCACGAGGGTCTGCGCCTCTCGCGAGTCCGGCACGCGCTCGATCAGGACCACGTAGAGCGCGCTGCCCGCCTGCTGCCGGAACCGCACGGTCTGATGGCCGGCTTCGTTCAGCTGGCGCTCGGTCCTCTCGGCCTCGGCGGCGGTGAGGAAGGGGCCGAACTCCACGGCAAACCTCGAGCCCTGGGACACGGCCACCGGCTCCTTGCCGGCCGTGCCCTGCGATGGAGCCTCACGCGCGGCGGACTCCCGCGCGGCGGCGACGGGCGCGCTCGGCGCATCCTGCTTCGGAGCCACGGGTGACGTCGCTGCGGGAGGTGTCGCCACCGGAGACGTTGCCGCGGGAGGTGTCGCCAAGGAGGACGTTGCTGGAGACGACGTTGTCGGCGCCGACCCGGGAGCCTTCTCGGCATCCCGCCCGGTCTCGGCCGCGCGACCCTGGGGAGCGCGGGGCCGGCCCTCGGGGGAAAACCATCCCAGGTGCCGCGCGGTGATTCCGAAGATCACCGCGAGGAGCAAGAGCACGACGAGCACGCCCCCGATGACGTCGGTGTACTTCCCGAGGCGAGACCGACGCGGCTGCCCGAAATCGTCCAGAACGACGGCCTCGACCGGGGGCTCGGCGGGAGTCTCCTTGCGGACCATGGAAGCCGCCGCCGTTCGTCCACGCAGGCGGCCCCAGAGGCGCGCGAACCGTCCGGGCGGGCGGGTGCCGGGCTCCTCGCCGTAGTAGTGCGTGTAGTAGTGCGCGTAGGTGTAGCCCGCGATCTCCGACTGGACGTCGTTGAGGACCACGCCCAGCACCGAGGCGCGCGCGGTCTCGAGGTGGGCCTTGGCCCGCTTGAGCACCAGCCGGCCGACCTTGCCGGCCTGGTACACGAGCACGACGCCGTCGGCCTGGCCGGCCACGATCGCCGAGTCGGTGACCGGCAACACGGGCGGGGTGTCGATGAGGATGACGTCGTATTCCTCCCGCACCTCGCGCAGGAACGTCGCCATGGCCGGCGTGGACAGGAGCTCGGACGGGTTGGCGGGAATGGGTCCGGACTCGATGATGTGTAGGTTGTCCAGCCCGGGCGCGGCCATGATGTCTTCCATCTCGAACCGGCCCATGATGATGTCGGCCACGGTCCGGATGCAGTCCCGCCAGTTGGCGTGGCCGACCAGGATGTCGGAGAGGCCCGGCTCGCGCTCGATCCCGAAGAAGCGATGGAGGCTGGGACGGCGCATGTTCGCGCCGACGAGCAGGGTGCGCTGTCCGCTCTGGGCCATGGTGAGGGCGACGTTGACGATCGTGGTCGTCTTGCCCTCTTGCAGGGTCGGGCTCGTGAACACCAGCACCTTGCCCGCCCGCTCCATCCGGATGAACTGGAGGTTGGTGCGGATGGTCCGGTACGCCTCGGCCACCGGTGACTTGGGATCGAAGTGGGTGATGAGCAGGGCGTGGCTCTGGAGCAGCTCCGGCTCGATCCGGGCCAGGGCCGGCCGTCGCTCGACCAGCCGCTGCACGGTCTCCCGCACGTCGATGTGGGGCACGATGCCGACCACGGGAACCTGAAGGTAGCTCTCGACGTCCTCGATGGTCCCGATCGAGGTGTCGAGCGTCTCCTGCACGAAGGCCAGCACCAGCCCGAGCATGAGGCCGAGCAAGCCGCCGATGAAGACGGTGTTGAAGGTATCGGTCGACGGCGGCTCCGCGGGATCGGTGGCCGGGCGGACGATCGAGACTTCCTCGACCCGCTCCGACTCCTTGATGAGGGCCTCCTGGTGCTTCGTCCGGAGCAGGGTGAGGAGATCCTCGTTGGTCTTGGCGTCGCGCTGCAGGCGCTGGAGGCCCAGCTCCACCGCCGGCACCTCGCGATTCTTCTGGAGCACGTCGCCCATCTGGCGGGAGAGGACGTCCTCGCGGTTCTTCAGCAGCGCGATCTGGGCGCCGATCTCGCGGCGCATCTCCAGCCGCACTTCGCGCATGCGGTCGCCGAGGGCCTGCAGGCGCGGATGGCGCTCGGTGACTTCCAGCGCGAGGTTGTTGTACTCGAGCAGGAGATCGACCTGAGCGGTCTGCAGCCGCTGCAGCACCGGGTTGGCGGTCTCCACGAACACGCGATCGGTGAAGCTCCCGGGATCGATCCGGGCCAGCCGCGCCTGGGCGCCCTCCAGCTCGACCCGCTGCTGCCGCGACGTCTCCACGTTGCCGCGCAGCTGGGTGAACAGCGACAGGAGCACCGTCGACTCCGCCCCCGGCGTGATGATGGAATTCTTCTCGCGGTACGCCCACACCTGCTCTTCGGCGCCCTTGACGCGCCCCTCGGCCTCCTGCATCTGCTTCTCGATGTACTTGCGCGCTTCCGTGATCCGGCTGTTGCGGATCTGCCGGTTGTAGTCGCGGTAGCTCTCGGCGATGGTGTCGGCGATCTCTCTGGCCTCGCCCGGATTCAGCGACGTCGCGGTGATCTCGAGGATCGAGGTCCCGGCCACCCGCGTGGTCCGGACCTTTCGCCCCAGCGCGTCGAGGGCGTTGAGGTACGCGCGCGACTCCCGCAGCGGCTGTCCGGGCGGCCGCTCCGGCAGCTTGCCCATCCGGCGGAGCGCCTCCTCGAGGACCGGGTAGCTCTTGATCACCGAGCCCTGCGTCTCGATGTTGTCCCCGCCGCTGCCCATGGCGAGGACCTCGACCAGGAGGCCGGTGAGCGAGGTCGACTGCTCGTAGCGCACGGACGAGGTCGACTCGTAGATGGGGACTTTCTGCCGGCTGAACCAGAGGGACAGCAAGGCCACCAGCAGCGTCGACGCGATGATGACGAGGCGGCGGCGCCGGATGATGACCCAGTAATCGCGGAGGTTCATTTCGTACTGCGCCATCAGCGACGAACCTCGCGGGTGATTCCGGACTTCACCGGGGGATCTCGGTCACCGGTCCCGTGATGTAGAGAAACGGCGCTTCCGAGAGATCGGCGATCTTCGGCGTGGCCAGCGGCCCCGTCTTGCCCCCGGTGATCTGGACGCGGGGGCGCAGGGGGTGATTGCGGTTGACGGCCACCACCGTCCCGACCTCTCCGGTGTTGAGCCGGACCATCGTGCCGGGCGGGAAGACCGTCACGTCGCTGAGGAGCGCCTTGACGAGCACGGACGGAAACGCCTCGTGCTTGCTGCGGACGATCTCGCGAACGGCCTCGTACGGCTTGAGCCCCGGATGGAGGGAGGGCGGCGCCGTCATGGTCATGTAGGTGTCGGCGAGCCCCACGATCTTGGCTTCCATTCGGACCGCCGATCCCGGAAGCCCTTGCGGGAATCCCTGGCCCTGCTCACGCTCCTCGTACTGGAGCACCGTCTGCGCGAGCTTCTCGAAGGGGGTGCCCCAGCGGCGCAGACGCTCGGCGGCCACGCGGGGATGCGCGTGATACTGGGTCTGCTCGTCGGCCGAGAGGGCGTCGAGCCGTCGCAGCATTCCGGGCGGAAGGTGCCAGAGACCGATCCCGCTCATGGCCGCTGCCGCTCCCACCTCGATCAGACGATCGCGCTCGTAGCCCGCGGTCATGCCGATCCTGACGGCCAGCACGGTCACCCGTGTGAGATGGAAGGCCACGTAGTCGGTGCTGTCGCGCACGGACGCGCTGCCGGCGAGCCAGAACAGGTCTCCACCCGCTTCCAACGACAGCACCACACGCTCCACGATCCGCTGGAGCGCGCTCCAGGACGGCGCCTCCGCGGTCTTCAGCAGTTCCGGCATCCGCTCGAGGAAACCCCGGAGGTCTTCGAAGATTCGCTCCGGGGCCTCCGCGGCGGCCGCGGGCGGCGCCGGCTCGGCGGGCTTCGGCGGCACCTGAGTCTCGGTTTTTCGAGGCGCGACATAGTCCGCCAGGCGGGGCGGCGCGGCGGGAACGGATGCCGGCGGCGGGGCGGGCGGCCGGTTCGTCGGCGCCGGCGGCGGGGTGGCCGGCGGCGGGGTCGCCGGCTTCGACACCGGCGGCGCCGAGGCGCCCGCGCGCGCGAGGTCACTCATCCGGACCATCAGGAGACGCCCACCATGTCCCGGATCACGCTCGCCACGATCTTCTCGTCGATCTCGCGCACCTTCTTGCCGTACCCGACCAGCAGCGCGATGTCGCAGATGTTGTTGATCTCGCGTGGAGTCCCGCGCGTGAAGTCGAAGATGAGCTTGACGGCTTCCTCGGTGAAGATCTGGCCCGGCTGCCCGGCCATCCTCAGGCGATGCGTGATGTACTGGGCGCTGTGCTTGTCGTCGAGGGTGTTGAGGTGGTACCGGAGGGCGATCCGCTGATCCAGGTGCCTGAGCCGCCGGACCTTCGCGGTCAGCTCGGGCGAGCCGATCAGCAGGATGGTGACCAGGAAGCGGTCGTCGGTCTGGAAGTTCATCAGCAGCCGCAGCTCTTCGAACACCGAGTCGTCGCCCACCAGCTGGGCCTCGTCCACGATGATGACGCTGTCCCGACCGTCCCGATAGTTCCTAAAGAAGACCTCGTTGAGACGGTGCAGCAGGTTGGGCTTGGTCTTGTCGTCCGTCTCCACCCCGAGCTGGTAGAGGATCTCGCTCAGGAATTCGGTGGAGGTCCAGCTCGGGTTGGTGAGCAGCCCGATCTCGTAGCGCTCGGCCTCCAGCCGCTGGATCAGCGCGCGCGACAGGGTAGTCTTGCCGCACCCGTATTCGCCGGTCAGCATGGCGCAGCCCTTGCGGTGACTCACCGCGTACGTCATGCGCACCAGCGCCTCTTCGTGCTCGGGCGAGAGGTAGAGGAACTTCGGGTTCGGCGTGTTGTCGAACGGTGGCTCGGTCAGGCCCCAGTATTCTTCGTACATGGCTATTGCGTCGTCTTGATGCTTCCGCCGAAGAGCAGGTAGAGGCCCGTGTAGGACGTGACCACGCTCGCGATGGCCTGGAGGATGCTCAGGTAGTCCTGATACCAGCGAACCGACACCTCGGGAATCGAGACGGTGGCCCCGGGCTCGAGGGGCGGCGCCTCGCTGACCAGAAAGGTCCGGCCGTCGCGGAAGGTCACGCTGGCGTGCTGGAATCGCGCCCGCACGGTCGGGCCCCCGGCGGCGGCCAGGTATTCGCGGAGGGTGGCGCCCGAGCGGAAATCCTGAGGTCCCGGTTGCTTGACTTCCCCGAGGACGTACACCTTGTCCTCGACGGGCGGCACGATGAACACGTCCCCGTTCTCGAGCAAGATGTTCTGGAACTCCTCCTTCTCGACGAGGAGCCGTTGCAGATCGATGGGAATCTGCCGGCGCGGTCCGCCGGCTCCGGCCCGCTCCACGAGGGCCATGCGCAGATCGGCCAGCGGCGACGGACCGCCGGCCTTCACCAGCAGATCACGGATGCGATCGCCGCGGGCCAGCTCGAACCGCTGAATCACGGTCGGCTTGCCCGTCACCGAGGTCTTGGCGCTGTCCGCCGTCCCGTTGAACGCGCCGCGCACCTCGACGATGTCCTGGAGCACGACGCCCGGCGGCACGTAGAGCACGTCGCCGGCCGTGAGCGGCACGTCGCCTTGGCCCTTGAGGGCGGCCGAGAGATCCACGTCGGTGCTGACGTGACGTCCGTCGGCGCCGACGTGGGTCAGCCTCGCCTTCGAGGCCGCCGCGCCCTGGCTGAGCCCCCCCATGAGGTCCAGCACGTCCCGCAGGCCCCCGCCCAGACTCAACTCATAGGTGCCCGGCCGGCGTACCGCCCCCGACAGCGTGACGTAGCCCGCGCGCGGGGGCACGTGGATCCTCAGGCCCTCTTCGACGAGGGGATTCTGCGAGAGGTCTCCGTTCAGCTCGAACCGCAGGAGGTCGATGGTCTTCGGCGTCCCCGTCGCCGGAAACAGCTCGACGAAGCGGACGCTCCCGCGTGGCGTCACTCCGCCCGACAGGAGGACGACTTCGTGGACCCGCCGGATCGCCGACGCTTGTGTCGCCCCCGGGCGCTCGACTTCACCGGTAATCACCACGTTCAAGCAGCGCGGAAGTTGCAAGCTCAGCACCACCTCGGTGTATCGGAAAACCTGGCGCAGCTGCTGATTGATCTTCTGCTGAGCCTCGAGGAGTGTCAGGCCATTGACGTTGGCCTGGCCGGCCGAGGGCAGCGTGACATTTCCCTCCGGATCGACCAGGACCTGGATCTTGTTCACCTCCAGCCGATTGGTGATCTGGACGTCGATCTGGTCGCCCGGACCGAGGCGATAGTCCTGGGGGAGCGCGACCCGACCCACGCTGCCGAGTCCGAAATTGACCCCGGAACAGGCATCCGGTCGAGCGCCACCGAGCCTGAGCAGGAGCGAGTCGGCCGCGGCCGATGGCGGCGCGGACGGCAAGGGTGGCGCCACCGCCGGCCCTGGAGTCGGCGCTACGTTTCCTGCCGGCGCGGGTTGGGCGACCATCGACGATGGGGACAGAATGGCGAGCGCTACAACCAACGCAGTGGTGCGCCGAAAAGTCGTGCGAATGATCTTCACGCTCAAGGCAGTTTCCTCTTACTGCCAATTCGGCGTCAAGAAAAAAGCGCGGAATTGCAATGACTTCCTTGACAGTGAAGCCCTACGGCACTGCTGGTCAGTCTGATTTTCGTCTGTATCGGCGGGGGCTTCTGGACCCACGCGCTCTGGTGGGACCGCAGACCGGCAGCGGTCGCTCCGCCGTCCCCCCTCAACACGGCCGACGCGCTGCAGGCCGCCTTCGTCAGCGTCGCCGAGCGCGTGAGGCCCGCGGTCGTCCATATCGGGACCGTCCAGGTCGCGAGGGGCCAGCGTCCCGAGATCGGGGGCGCCCCGACGGACCCGTTCTTCAAGGACTTCTTCGATCAGTTCTTCGGACGGACCCCCGGCGCTCCGCGCGGGGAATTCCGTCAGCCCGGCCTCGGGTCCGGCGTGATCATCGACAAGCGCGGGTACGTCCTCACGAACTTTCACGTGATCCGGGGGGCGGACGCGGTCACGGTGCGGCTGTCGTCGAAGCAGGAGTACCGCGGACGGACGACGGGGGTGGACCCCAAGACCGACCTCGCGGTCGTCCGCTTCGAGACCACCGAAGAGCTGAAAGTCGCGGCGCTGGGAAACTCCGACGCGCTGCGCGTCGGCGAATGGGCCATCGCGATCGGCAACCCCTTCGGCCTCGACCAGACGGTGACGGTCGGCGTGGTCAGCGCGACCGGGCGCGCCGACGTCGGCATCTCGAGCTACGAAAACTTCATCCAGACCGACGCCTCGATCAACCCCGGCAACTCCGGCGGCCCGCTCGTGAACCTGCGCGGCGAGGTGATCGGCATCAACACCGCGATCGTCGCCACCGGCCAGGGCATCGGGTTCGCCATCCCCGCCAACATGGCCCGGCGCATCACGTCTCAGTTGATCGAGCGCGGTAAGGTCACGCGTGGATGGCTCGGGGTGGCGATGCAGCCGATCACGTCCGAGCTGGCTCAGGCGCTGGGGTTGCCGAGCACGAAGGGCGCGGTGGTGGCGCGGGTGTCACCGGGCAGTCCGGCCGCCGCCGCCGACCTCAAGCAGAACGACGTCATCGTCTCCTTCGACGGCACGGTCGTCGACGACTATCACCACGTCCAGCGATTGGCCGCGGACGCCGACGTCGGCAAGACCGTGAAACTCGAGATCGTCCGCGACCGGGCCAAGCGCACCGTCAACCTCAAGATCGCCGAGGCCCCCGACTCCGCCTCGTCGTCCCAGCCCGAAAAAACCCCCGACCGCTAGTCCTTACGCCACGAACGGCGGGATGGGGGGAATCTCCAGCTGCCGCGTGCGGACTTCCTTGACGCCGGGGACGTCGCGGGCGACTTCGAGAGCGCGCTCGAGCGCGGCCGTCGCTTCGAGCGTCACCACCCCGTCCTGGGCTTCGACGGTGATCCGGTACCGCCGCGTTTCCGGATGGGTGGCGAGCGCGACCTGGACGCGAGAGGCCAGCACGCGGGAGGCGACGATTCGTCGCGCGGCATCCGTGGTCGCCATCTCGGGCCGGCGCACGAGGTGCTCGAGCATCGCGATGGCGGCCTCGTACCGGAGCTTCTCGGAGTTGATCACGAGGTCGTAGAGCGCGGGATCGGCGAGATCGACCTCGTAGAGATACCGCATGCGGCCGGCTTTCTCGGAGTCGTCCCGCCGCAGCAGATCGGCGGCCGCGCGCTGATGGGGCGCTTCGCCCCCGACCTCGGCGGTGCGCTTGATCCACTGACGCACGCGATGCTCGAACGGCGCGATCACGCGGATGCGGAGCACGTGGGGAATGCCGCGCAGCAGCCACTGGCCGCCCCGTCCCATGAGCACCGCGTTGTCGCTCTCGGCGAACTCGAGCAGCGTGGTCTGTAAGATAGTGATGTAGTGGCGCGTCTCGGCGTCGAAGCGCTCGAAGAGCGTCGGCTTCGACTCGTCGAGGTGCGAGAGCTTGTCCTCGGCGAGTCCATAGCGCCGCACCGCGTCCTGGATCAGCTCCTGGTCGACGTAGTGGTAGCCGAGCTTCTGCGCCACCCCCATGCCGATCTCCGAACCGCCCGCGCCCATCTGATGCGAGATCGCGATGATAGCCATGGTCACCCCCGCCGGTATTTGTCCTTGAGGGCGGCGGGCGCGATGGCGATCCGCTTGCCGGCGACGTCCTCCAGGATGTAGACCTCGTCCGTCAATGATCCACTGGCGAAGACTTCGAAGACATCGAGCGCGCTCTCCAGCGTTGCGTCGCTGGACGCTTCCATCACCCGCTCGACCTCGGTGCGCTTCAGTCTCGGCATCGTGCCCTTTGAGTGGCGGACAGCCTACTCGAAGCCCCCCTCCACGGCAAGGCCAGATTAGCCGGCCCGGGCCAGTGGTTTCGAGGCGGTGGCGGTCGCCGGGACCGGCAGCCGGGGCGTGAACGACGAGGGCGCCCACGGACCGGTCGGAACGACGGCGACGTCGCCCGCCCGCGCCGCCACCGGGGCCACCCGGGCGAGGAAGTCACCGACGCGGGGGACCAGGAAGGCCAGCGAGGACACCGGTCCGCCGGGCTCGTCCCCTCGATAGCGCCACTCCGAGACCTCCGCCCGTTCGACCAGACGTTCGGCGATCGCGCGCAGAGTCGCTCGGGCCGCGCCCGGACCGAGGCTGACGAGCCTGATCGTCAGCTCCTGGGCGGGCTCGGCCAAGATTTCCCGGGCCATACCGGCCTCCTGGATCGGCGAAGGAAGGAGCCGATCCGCATTCGCGGTGGGTTCGACGCCGAGCGTACGAGCACTCCGGCCTCGGGTCAAGGGATAGCCCGCTCCGGGCCGAGGGTGCCATAATGAGCCCGCGCATGCGGGCACGGTCCACGCGAATCCGTCTCATCGCGCTCGTCTCGATCAGTCTCACGCTGGCCGCGCCGGGCGTCCGGGCGTCGGTGGTGACGCTTCCGATGGAGATGCCCGCCGATCAGCGCGCCCGGCTCGAGCGGCTCGCCGAGGCCGCCTCGGTCGCCACGCGGGTGGACACCGAGCCGTTTCTCACTCGCCGCGAGATCTTCGACTACCTGCTGGATCATCCCGACTTCGCGACCCATGTCACGCGCACGCTCCGTCTGGCCCGCTACCGGATCTGGCGGACTCCCGAGGGAATGTTCCTCGACGACGGCTGGGGCGCGACCGGGACGTTCTCGGTGATCCACACCGGGGCCCGTCAACGCGTGATGTACGCGCGCGGCGCCTACCGCCAGACCCTGCTGCCGGCCATCAACGGCGAGGCGGTCGTGATGATCGAGTACGAGGCCACGCCCGCGGGCGACGGTCGCGACCGCGTGCGCGCGACCGTGAGCGGCTTCGTGAAGCTCGACAGCAGCGTGCTGGCGATGGCCACGAAGCTCGCCGGGCCCATCGCCCAGCGCAAGGCCGACCTCGAGGCGCGGCGGCTCATGCGGACCTTCGCGCGAGCGAGCTACCGCATCGACGACAATCCGAGGGACGTCTACGAGCAGCTGCGTCAGCGCCCCGACGTCCCCACCCGCGAGCTCGAGGAGTTCGGCCGGCTCCTGAACCGGCGCTAATTTTTCCCCTGCGCGGCGAGGGCCCGCGCCAGTCGCGCTCGCGCGTCGACGTGATCGGGCTTGCGCTCGAGGACGACCCGCGCCGCGGCTTCCAGCTCGGCGTATCGCTTGCTCGCCTCCAGCGCCACCCACAGATCGACGTGCGCCCGGCCGAGATCCTGGTCGAGCCTGATGGCTTCACGGCATTCGTTGGCGGCCTCGTCCCACCGCCCCTGGGCCAGCAGCACGCCTCCGAGCGCGGCGTGGGCCCGTGCGGCTTCTGGCTTCAGGCCGACCGCGCGCCGGTAGGCGGCCTCCGCGTCCGTGAATCGCCGCGCCTCCGCGAACATCTCGCCCAGGTCCATGTGCGCGCGCACGTAGTCCGGCTTGAGGCGAATCGCCTCGTTGAACGCGCCCTGCGCCTCGGCGTCGCGGCCTTGCCAGTAGAGCGAGACCCCGAGCCCGCGATGGAGCGCATGGTGATCGGGCCTCAGCCGAAGCGCTTCGCGGTAGGCCTTCTCGGCTTCGGCGTGACGCCCCTGCCGGCCCAGCCCGAGCGCGAAGTTGGCCCGCGCCTTCACGTCGTCGGGACGCAGCGCGACCGCGGCCCTGAGCGCGGTCTCGGCGTCGGCGTGCTTGCCCTGGCGGCCGAGGGCGACGCCCAGCTCGTAGTACACGTCACCGGCCTCGGGATCGAGGGCCAGCGCGCGGTGGAAGGCGGCCACCGCGCCCTCGTAGTCGCCGAGCGCGCCGAGGGCGTGGCCCTGCGCGGCGTGCAGATCGGCGTCGTTGGGGCGCAGCGCGATGGCGTCGCTGTAGGCGGCCGCCTCTTCCAGCCAGCGCCCCTGCCGTCGCAGCGTGAGCGCGAGCAACAGGTGAGCGCGCACGAGATCGGGCCGGAGGCGGATGGCCTCGCGCAGGGCCGTGACCGCGGCGTCGTAGAGTCCCTGCCGCTCGAGCATTTCGCCGAGGTCGTAGTGCGCGGGCGCGTTGACGGGATCGAGACGGAGGGCGTCCCGGAAGGCGGCGGTCGCCTCCACGTAGCGGCGGCGGCGGCGCAACACGAGTCCGAGGCGGCGATAGAGCTCAGCGTCGTCGCTGCGGAGCGACAGCGCCTCCCGATACACCGCGATCGCCTCGTGGACCTGACCGAGCCGCTCCAGGGTGAGGCCGAGAGCCCGCCGCGCCTTGACGTCGTCACGCCGCAGACGGATGGCCTCTCGAAAGGTCTCGACGGCTTCGGGATATCGTCGCTGCTCGAACAGCGTGCGACCGAGATCGAAGTGACTGCGCGCGCCCCCCGACCGCGCCGCCCCGTCGCGATAGACCGCCTCGGCGTCTTCGGCCCGGCGCTGGCGGCGCAGCACGGTCCCGAGATTGGCGCGGGCGGCGTCGTCGTCGGGCCGCAGGCGAAGCGCTTCCCCAAGCGCCTTCTCGGCGCCGACCAGATCGCCGAGTCGCTCGAGCGCGAGCCCGAGGGTGAGGTACGCGCGCGCGAAGTCGGGACGCAAGCGCGTGGCCTCGGCGAAGGCGTCGGCCGCCTCGTGGTACCGGGCCTGCTCGAACAACACCGCGCCCAGTTCGGAGTGGACCGAAGCCAGCTCGGGCCGGAGCTTCACCGCTCCGCGAAGGACGTGCTCGGCGTCCGCGCTGCGCCGGAGGCGACGCAGCACCAGCGCGAGATCGAGATAAACTTTGACCTCTTCAGGCCGAAGCTCGATCGCCTCTCGATACGCCTCCTCCGCCTCCGCATATCGCCCCTGCCGCGCCCACGCCCCCGCCCTCCGACAACACCACTCAAATGCCCCCATACCCAGCATTGTAAGGTCTCGCTCCACCCCCCGGCCCCACCCGCTCGGATCACGAGCCATGAGCACTGCATCCTGCGCGTAAAACAATCTCCGTCCGAGCTCCGTTCGAGCGCGGGCTTCGCCCGCGCAATCCTGTTCTGGGGGGAGGCAGCGACAAGCGAGCCTGAGCGAGCGCGAGCGTCGGAAGGGGGGCGAAGCCCCCCCCGGAGTCTAGTTAGGGAGAACCAAGAGGCTGGAGAAGATCAGGTCGTGACGCGCGGCCTCCGGTGTCACGAACCGATCCAGCGTGTCGCCACAGGTACACACCATCCAGACGCGGTAGCCCTTCACGGTCGGCGGCTGCGTTCGTCCGGTCACCTCGCCGCACGGCTTGTGGTCCTCGATGAACTTCTGGATCTCTCCAAAGATCCCCATTGGACGAGCCTCCTGTCGTCCAAGTGACAGCAAGGCCGGTGCCGTGGGCCGCAGCAACCGCAAACGAGGCCGTCAGGCCGCGACCGCGCGCGGGGTGGCAAAGATTTCGCGAACCCGCTGCGCGATGGCCCGCCGACCGATACCGTAACGTTCGAGCAGGGTTTCCGCTGGCCCACTGTGTGGAATTTCTCGCACAGCCAGCCTGTGCACCACGATGCCTACCTCCGCGACCGTTTCCGTCACCGCGTCGCCGAGGCCCCCCGCGGCGTAGTGGTCTTCGACGGTCAGGATCAGGTTGCCCGTGGCTGCCGCCGCCCGCCGCAGCGCGGTCGCGTCGACTGGTTTCACTCCGTACAGATCGATCACGCGCACGGCCAGGCCCTCTGCGGCCAGCTCGTCGTGGGCCGCGAGGGCTTCGTGGAGCGTGATGCCGGCCGCCACGATCGTGAGCCGATCGTGATCGCTGGCTCTCACGATCGAGCACCCGCCGATCGTGAAGACGTGATCGGCGGGATAGATCACCGGCGTCTTCGGCCTGCTCGTTCGGAGGTACACCGGCCCCACGTGCGCGGCGGCGAGACGAACGCACGCCTCGGTGGCCACCGCGTCGGCGGGATAGAGCACGACCGATTCCGGGACCGCGCGGAACAGCGCGAGGTCTTCGAGCCCCATCTGCGAAGCGCCGTCCTCTCCGATGCTGACCCCCGCGTGCGAGCCGCAGAACTTCACGTTGCTGCCCGAGATGCCGGCCATCCGGATCTGGTCCGCCGCGCGCGTGAAGAAGCACGCGAAGGTCGACACGAACGGGACGTGTCCGCGCGCGGCCAGTCCGGTGGCCGCGCCGACCATGTTCTGCTCGGCGATGTAGCCTTCGACGAAGCGATCGGGATACGCCGCTTTGAAGCGCTCGGCGTAGGTGGAGTTCTTCACGTCGCCGTCGAGGGCGAGCACGCGCGGGTCCACGGCGCCGACTCGCACCAGCGCGTCACCGTAGGCCTCGCGCGTGGCGACCTCGGCGCCGAGCGCGCGAGGGGGTGCCGCCTGCTCCTCGGCGTGCTCGCTTCGCGCGCGCTCGGCTCTCCGCCGGACGGGACGCGTGACCGCCGGCGCGGGTGCGTGGTGGAGCCTGGCCTCCAGCGCGGCGATCGCGTGCTCGGCCCGCTCTTTGGGGAGCGGCCTGCCGTGCCATCCCTCGGCGTCCTCGATGCCCTCGATGCCCCGCCCCTTCACGGTGCGCGCGATGACCGCCGTCGGCGCCTGCCGCGTGCGGCGCGCGCGCTCGAGCCCGACGACCACCTGGACCATGTCGTGGCCGTCGACGACGATGACGCGCCAGCCGAACGCCGCGAACCGGCGCTGATAGGCGGCCACATCCCAGCCGACCATCGTGGGTCCTGATTGGCCGAGCCGGTTGACGTCGACGATCGCGACCAGGTGATCGAGCCGCTCGTGCGCGGCCATCTGCGCGGCTTCCCACACCGAGCCCTCGGCCATCTCACCGTCGCCCAGCAGTACCCACGTGCGCGCGTCGACGCGCTCGCGCCGCGCGCCGAGGGCCAGCCCAACGCCGACGCTCAGTCCCTGGCCGAGCGAGCCGGTGGCCACGTCGACGAACGGCAGGCGTGGCGTGGGATGGCCTTCGAGATCGCTGTCGATCGTGCGCAAGCGCAACAGCTCGTCGTGGCTCAGGCGGCCGACTTCCGCCCACGCCGCGTAGAGCAGCGGCGCCGCGTGCCCCTTGCTGAGCACGAACCGATCGTTGTGCGGAGCACGCGGCTCGTCGGGATCGAAGCGCATGGCGTGAAAGAAGAGCGCGGCGACGAGATCGGCGGCCGACGCCGCGCTCGTGGGATGTCCGCTGCCCGCCGCGGTCGTGGCCCGGATCGACCAGATCCGAAGACGGGTGGCGACGTCTTCGAGCGAATGCACGAGCGCGCCGGCGGGTGTCTTCATGGCAAGCTCCTCCGCCGCACTTTCGCCGCAAGCCATGTGCCGGCGAATCATGAAGATGGGGGGCCGAGACGGCCCCCCAAACCCCCCCGACGCGTTGTGCCCGGGTCCGCGCTGCCCATCTGCCGGACTTCGTTTGCGTGGCGCCCAGGTCCGCGCTGCCCATCTGCCGGACTTCGTTGCGT